>Ga0134121_10000736_pt1 | contig 34487 bp, 28 predicted proteins | sample KB301_FD_96463 | JGI IMG/M metagenome (GOLD analysis project Ga0134121, IMG submission 96463) | Terrestrial soil microbial communities without Nitrogen fertilizer from Kellogg Biological Station, Michigan, USA - KB3-0-1 | ecosystem: Environmental > Terrestrial > Soil > Unclassified ...
AGGTTGCAGCCCGTACAATCTTCCAATGAAACCTGGAGCGTGTAAGCTTGCGTCTCTTTGTCGAATTCTTTTCCGATGGGTGATGCATGTTTGAAGAAAGAAGGTGCATCGGCAAGCAAGCTGCTATCATACACCTTGGGGCGAATGGCAGCATGCGGACAGATCACAAAACATTTTCCGCACTGCGAGCAAAGCGCTTCATCCCACACGGGAACAGTCTCTGCTATGTTTCGCTTTTCATATTGAGTTGTTCCGGAAGGATAAGTTCCGTCGGCAGGAAACGCACTCACGGGAAGCTCATCTCCTTCGCCGGCAATAATGCGCGCGATCACACTCTTCACAAAATCAGGTAACTTCGCAGGAACAAGTTCTTCCAACTGAATAGTTCCTATGCCGAAACCCGTGTAGTCAATTTCAAAGAGATGCTCCAGCGTGTTGTCAACGGCGTCATAATTTTTCTGAACTACTTTTTCTCCTTTCTTCCAATAGGATTCGTAGATCGCCTCTTTGATTTTCGCAATGGATTCTTCACGCGGCATAATGTTGCTGATGGCAAAGAAGCATGTTTGAAGAATGGTGTTGATGCGGGAACCCATACCTGTTTCATGAGCGACTGAGTTTGCATTGATCACAAAAAACCGGAGATGCTTGTTCATGATCTCCTCCTGAATTTTTTTCGGAAGATGATTCCACACTTCATCTTTCTGATACGGCGCATTCAGCAGAAACACCGCACCATCCTCAGCATCTTTCAATACATCATACTTGTTCAGGTAATTGAAATGATGGCAGGCAATAAAGTTTGCCGAGTTGATCAGGTATGAAGATCGAATTGGATTCTTGCTGCATCGTAAATGAGAAACTGTGAGTGATCCGGATTTCTTGGAATCATAAACAAAATATCCCTGCACAAAATCACCGGTCGCATCGCCAATGATCTTGATGGAATTTTTATTGGCGCTCACTGTTCCGTCAGCACCCAATCCAAAAAACAATCCGCGGAAGAGATGTTGCTTCTCAAGTGAAAATGTTTTATCGTAATCAAGACTCTTATGCGTGACATCGTCATCAATGCCCACGGTAAAGTGATTCATCGGACGATCTTTTTTCAACTCTTCAAAAATTGCTTTCACCATAGCGGGAGTAAATTCTTTTGAAGACAAACCAAAGCGGCCTCCGATAACTCGTGGACCTTCAAATTCATTTTCTTCGTTCAGTGCATTCACTACATCCATGTAAAGTGGTTCACCGATTCCGTTGGGATCCTTTGAGCGATCAAGAACTGCAATGCATTTCACCGTGGAAGGAATTGCGTTCACAAAATCTTTCACCGAAAATGGCCTGAACAATCGCACTGTAATCATCCCGACTTTCTCGCCGTGATCATTCAGGTAGTCCACCACTTCCTGCACAGCACCCGAGCCTGAACCCATGATGATAATGAGGCGGCTTGCTTCCGGATGACCATAGTATTCGAAGAGACGATACTTCCTTCCCGTGAGAGAAGCGAATTTTCTCATCGTGCGTTTTACAATGGTAGGCAACCTCATGTAATAAGAATTTGCTGCTTCACGATTCTGAAAGAAGACATCGGGGTTTTGCGCCGTACCGCGGATGAAAGGTTGATCTGATGATAGTCCGCGATCACGGTGCGCCTGCACATCTGCGGGATCAATCATTGCTGTAATTATTTCATCAGGAATCACATTCACTGCACTCAGCTCATGCGAGGTGCGAAAGCCATCGAACACATTCAGAAAAGGAATTCTTGCTTTGAGTGTTGCTGCCTGGGCAATCAGCGCCATATCCATCGCTTCCTGGGCATTGCTGCCAAACAACATGGCAAAACCGGTGGAGCGAACGGCCATCGCATCGCTGTGATCGCCGAAGATGGAAAGCGCATGCGTGGCAATCGCGCGTGCTGCAATATGAAATACACAGGGTGTAAGTTCTCCCGCGATCTTGTACATGTTAGGAATCATGAGAAGCAATCCCTGTGAGCATGTGAATGTAGAGGCAAGAGTTCCTCCCTGCAATGCGCCATGAATAGCGCCGGCAGCACCTGCTTCGCTCTGCATCTCGATTACGCTGGGTACCTGGCCAAACATATTCGGAATGCCTTTGGATGACCATTCATCCACCCATTCACCCATGGCAGAAGAGGGAGTGATAGGATAGATGGCACATACTTCGTTGGTGCGATAGGCGATGTAGGCGGCTGCCTCGTTGCCGTCCATTATTGTTATTTCTTTTTCTGAATCGGCAACAGCAAGATCAGGCTGATGATTAATGAGAGTCTTCATAGTATTGATTGATGACTCAAACATATTGCGGATGCATGCTGCAGATGCTGACAAATATCATTCGATAGGGCAACATTTCTCATGCATCAAGTATGATTTTCCGAGGACTTTTGAAGTTTTAAAGACCACCTTTTAATCATCATGAAAACTCTCATACAAAACACGAAGGCATATTGCATCCTTGCATCCCTCTTCATCATCGTAGTTTTTTCACAATACACTTCTGCACAAAATCCGCTTCTAAAGCAATGGGATTATAGCTACGGCGGCTATGACGGAGATTTTATTTATGAATTACTGGCAACATCTGACAGTGGCTTTATAGCTGCAGGTGAATCACTGTCCAATGCATTGTTTGAAAAATCAGAAAACAATTGGGATCAATCCATGTTTCCTACCTATGATTTCTGGGTCATTAAGTGTGATGCTGACGGGAACAAGTTGTGGGATAAAACGCTCGGTGGCAGCGATGATGATTTTCTTTACAATATCATTAGTACAGCGGATGGAGGTTGTATGGTGGCAGGCAGAACCCGCTCCCCTGCCGATGGAAATATCAGTCAGGCACCCATAGGTGTTTTTGATGTGTGGGCAGTTAAGCTTGATGCAGCCGGAATAATTGAATGGGAGCACAGATATGGCGGTGATGGAAACAATGGCGTGAGTACAGTTTTAGAATTAGCGGATGGTGGATTTTTATTTGGGGGAGATACGGATTCGCCAGTTAGCGGTGATGTAAGTGAACCCTCTTATGGATACAATGATTTCTGGATTTTCAGAACGGATGCTTTGGGAAATATATTATGGGACAAGCGATACGGAGGAAGTGATGAGGAGGGACTCAGTGAAATATTTCAGACCGGTGATGGTGGCTTTCTGCTTGCAGGAGCCTCGCTGTCAAACATCAGTGGCCTAAAAACACAAAACACTTATGTGAATGGAATGTCCGATATGTGGTTTGTAAAAATTGACTCACTTGGAAATTTTATTTGGGATAAACAGTTAGGAAGCTTAGATAACGAATATGGGATGGATATGATAAAGACCAGTGATGATCATTACTTGCTGGCTCTTTCAAGTGAAGCAGGTGTTGGCGCTGACAAAACGCATCCAACAAATGGCATCACTGATTTCTGGATGCTGAAAACAGATACGTTACTGAATATTATTTGGGATATTTCTATAGGGGGAACCGGTCATGAAGATGATTTCGGAAATATATATGAAAACGCAAATGGCGAGTATATGATCTCCGGTACCTCTTATTCAGGAACAGGCTTCTGGAAATCAGAGGACAACAACGGTCCTGAAAATACCTGGATCGTTTTAGTGAATGCCAATGGAAATAAGCTTTGGGACAAAACCATTTTAACGGGCTACACGCATACTGAAACAGGAATGGGAATTCAGCTAAAGGGTGGATGTTATCTGTTTGCAAATGACGGAGATGGATTTACTGCCCAGGAAAAGACTGACATGTCTTACAGCTTTGACTACTGGTGCATCAAGTATTGCGACACTACGAATGCTTCACAAGCGCCATCTGTAAATTTTTCAGCCATGCAACAGGAAATTTGTCAAAAGTTTTGTACCGGCTTCATTGATTCTTCTACCAACAATCCAACCTCTTGGCTCTGGATTTTCCCCGGCGGCTCTCCTTCTTCCTCAACGGATCAAAATCCGGCGGGCATCTGCTACAACAGTGCCGGCACTTTTGACGTAACACTCATCACCACGAATGCCAATGGCAGCGAAACACTCACGCTCACCAACTATATCACCGTCCATCCCACACCTCCGTTTCCAACCATCACTCAAAATGGAAACGTGCTGACATGCAGTCCCGCTACGGGATACCAGTGGCAGCTTGATGCCGTGAATATTCCGGGCGCAAACAATCAAACATATACAGCTACTCAAACAGGTACTTACATGGTCATTATATCCGATGCCAATGGCTGCATTAATAACCTCAGCATTTATGTGGAAATGGTAGGAATAGAATCAGTTCCCGGAAATGAGATCATTTCGGTATATCCCAATCCTGTAAGTGATGTTTTGAATATCGAATTGAAGAATGTTCACGATAAGGATATTTCCATTGAAATTTATAGTGCGATCGGACATGAAACATATTCATCTGTGGAAGAAAATATTTCGGGTGACTATATAAATTCAATTCCGCTAAATACCCGACCGAAAGGAGTTTACTTCCTCCATTTGAAAATAAATGATCGCCTGATAATAGAGAAAGTTATTCTGGAGTAGGATTAGCCTGAAAGTCATCTATAATTCGAGTATTAAAAAAACAATCGAATTCCGGATTATTGTGGGAAACCATTGAACCATTAAGCAATTAGAAAATTAAATGAACACCTTGAACCTTTCGCGGCAATCCCTGCTCAGGTTCTCCCTGTCATCAGGATGAGCAATGCTGATCAATGCCTTTGCGCGCTGTCGAAGATTTTTTCCATAGAGTTCTGCAACGCCATATTCCGTTACAACAAAATGAATGTGCCCGCGGGTTGTCACTACACCGGCTCCCGGTTTCAACACCGGAACAATGCGTGATGTTCCATGCTTAGTTCTGCTGCTGATGGCAATAATGGGTTTGCCATCTTCGCTCAGGGATGCACCTCGCATGAAATCCATTTGACCGCCGATACCGCTGTATTGATACATGCCGATGCTGTCTGCGCAAACTTGTCCTGTGATGTCAACTTCAATAGCGCTGTTGATTGCAATCATCTTTTTGTTTCGCCTGATCACGGAAGGATCATTGACATAATCAATATCGAGGAATTCAAAAGAAGGATTGTCGTGTACATAATCATAGAGTTTTTTTGTGCCCAATGCAAATCCTGCAACAGTTTTGTATGGATGAACCTTCTTGAATCTATTCGTGATGATCCCTTTCTCATGGAGTTCAATAATTCCGTCACTGAACATCTCTGTGTGAACGCCGAGGTCTTTGTGATTGTGAAGGCATCTTAATACTGCATCCGGAATTGAACCGATACCGAGTTGCAAAACGCTTCGGTCATCAATCATTTCAGCAATCAAATTACCAATTACCTTTTCTTCATCCGATACCCCTTCTCCAAAATGCGCTTCCTGCAATGGCTGATCAGCAAACACCATCGCTGAGAATTTGCTCAGGTGTATGAAGCTGTCACCGTGCGTACGCGGCACCTGCGGATTCACTTGCGCAATCACATACTTTGCGGTTTCAACCGCAGTGCGCGCAATGTCAACAGACACACCCAGTGAGCAGTAACCATTCTTATCAGGAGGAGAAACCTGTACGAGCGCACCATCGAGCGGCAATGCGCCCCGCTGAAACAATTGCGGAATCTCACTGAGAAAAACAGGAATAAAATCAGCGCGACCTTCATTCACCGCAGCTCTTATTGGTTTGCTCACAAACATGGTGTTGATGTGAAAGCTATGGGCATATTCCGGACGATCAACAACAATGTCACCATACACACTGATGAAAACGAGTTCAACATTTTTCATTTCATCTTTCCGCTGTGCAAGATGCTGCAAGAGGAATACCGGTGTGCACGCACTGCCGTGAATGAACAAACGGTGCCCCGATTCAACTAAGCTCAGCGCTTCCTGAACGGATTGGTAATGGATTTCAGAATTCATTATTTCTTTCGTGGCGGGTTCTTATTCATACAGTCCAAGACGGAAAATTAATGAGTCAATTCCTGACTTCACATCCCGAAATAAATTTTTCATTTCCTGCTTAAGCGATTGTTCCAAAGCTGATAAATAATTTTCATGCGCGCCCGTATGCTGCGTGAGGAAGTCATGCATTGCCTCCTTGTCATGCCATTTGCCAATGGCTTCCTGGAGCGTATCAAACTGTTTCATTTCGTTTTCTGAAAGCAGGAGTTCTGCTCCGAGCAATTTCAAAAATTCATGCGCATACATCATTCGCTTCACCTCTTTACGCAACAGATGCATCTGCGCAAAATCATCGGGCTCTTTTGCAAAATGTAATTTCTGCAAGCGAAGGACAAAATATTCTCTTACTGTATCCGGTGTTAATTCATCCGAAAATTTTTCCAGCTTCTTTTTTTCTGAGTTCAGTTGTTCAAAAAATTTTTTAGAGAGAGCGATGAATTTGATGCTTTCTCTCTCCTTTATCGTTTGCAGTTCATCCATGCAAACCCGCAAGCTTTCTGCGAAAGGTAATTGCAGCAGGTTGATCTGCATTTGATCCGAGCCCCATATCTTACCCGCAGCAGAAAATATTTCCTTGAAATTTTTCTTGTGTGTTTTGAAATGAAAGTCTTTCACTCCATAGTTCAGAATCCGCAGCAACACATCTATCCTTTTCACTGCCACTCTTAATTTATGCAGATCTTCCATTTGCCTGTTCTCAACGAACGATTCAATACTCTGAGAAGATTTTTTGATAAGTTTTTTCAGCAAAGAATCTCTTAGCATCTCCATTGTAAGAGCGGATGTTTCATTAGGCGATATGTAAGCGATATAAGAGTCCATTGCTATTTAAAGAATGAATCGAGAGGCAATAATCACATTTACAGAAATGATTTGCGAGAATGAAAATCCAGCACTTGACATGATCGTTGTCACCTGCTTGTGTAAGCGTCAAAACTGGCCAACATCATTTGCCGCGGTCATTCGCTTCTTCGAGTCCTTCGTGCCGGTCACCGCCTATGCTGTAGATGTTGTTTTCTTCATCTTCGATTCCCGCATCTTCAGCCTCATCATCCAATTCGGTGCCCGGCACATCAAGGTCCTGACCCGCCATGTCAACCGCCCATACCCTGGTTCTTAGTTCTCCATCTTCACCCATGTCTTCACTCAACTCATCTGCTTCGAGAAATTGCTTTTCATCTTCGGACACATCACCTTCCGGGATACCGGCCATGCCCATACTTTCTTCTTCTTCAAAGGCAAGAATTGGTTGTTCCATTATTTCTCTCTGTTGTTCTTTTGTTGTGCTTCGTGATTTAGGATTCACAAGCTTTCGCGATGTCTCCGTAAATTCTTCTTTCACAATTTTGTTTTTCGGATTCATGATGTCCTTATTGGAAGGATAATGCGGATAACCCGGGAATTGATCCTCACTCTTTTTGGTTTTCTTTTTTGCCAGGCTTTTGCGGGTGCTTGCTTTTTTTGCCGGTCTTTTTTCTGCCTTCTTTTTCCGTGAGGAAATTTGCTTGCTGCTTCCTTTCTTTTTCATAACAAGAAGTTTTTATGATGCATCAACTATGGATTCAAAATTATTGCGGCCTGTCTGCGACCAACATGACATGCATCATAACTTAACTTGATTGTTATCATTGAAGATTTTTCTAATTATCAATTCAGAAAACATGAAATGTGATTGTGAGTTTATCTACAAGTTTTATTTTTATCACCATGAACGAACCGGAAGTAATGTCCATCGAAAGCGAAGCCGGTTCAGGGCTTTGTTCGAGTATGCAACAGTCGGCATTGTAGTGATTAGCAAAGTTGACGTAACAGAGAAGAAAAAAGCAGAACAAGAGCTCATCAAAATAAATCAGAAATTAGGGTGTGAACGACCAGCGTGTTTCTATTGCAGTCAAGGATAATGGCATCGGAATTCCTGCAGAAGAACAACAACATTTGTTTACAAAATTTTTCAGAGCGAAGAATGCCGTTAACATACAAGGCACAGGATTGGGATTGACCATTATAAAACGTTATGTAGAATTATTGAACGGCACAATTACCTTTACAAGCCAGGTAAATAAAGGCACAACTTTCATTATCGAATTTCCAAATCAAGAGAAGAAATGAAAACCATCTTGTTCATCGAAGATAATTTAGAAATCAGAGAGAACACTTCTGAGATTCTTGAACTGGAAGGTTACCGCGTAATTACTGCGGGCAATGGTAAAACGGGTTTTGATTTCGCCAAAAATCATAAACCAGATCTGATTCTGTGTGATATTCTGATGCCCGAAATGAACGGCTATGAAGTTTTTGAAAACCTGAAAAAAAATATTGAAACTTCCATGATCCCTTTCATCTTCATTAGCGCCAGTGTCGAGAAAAGCGAAGTGCAAAAGGGACTTAACATGGGTGCTATCAGTTACATCAGAAAACCGTTTACTGACTCTGAATTACTCGAAACCATTGAAGACTGTTTTAACGGGAAATCTATTTAAACCAGACGCCATTAATTTTATTTCCTGCCACAGACTAACCTCAACGCATATCCGCAACTGCCAGGTTCATAAACAGAGGTCCCTTCGCTCTCAATATCTCTACATCTCTACCTTATTTATAAAGCCTTTAACGAATCGCGACTTATCTGCCTTTCCATAATAGTTGGAAGAAAACTATTGATCTCACGCATCAATGAATCAGGAAGCACATTGCAGCGGCTACTCTCTGTTGTCAAATGCGTCCAGCAGGGACGTTGACCAAATTGATAAGAGCCGAAAATAATTACCGGTGTGCCATAGGCAGCAATGGTATCACATCGTAAAACCCATTGCTCAGCCCAATAATAAATCCACTGCGCATCATCAGCATTCAGCCGCACACAGGAATGTGATGCTGGATATCCGGGCAGATCATATTGATGCAGGGACACACCTTCAAAGTTTTCAAAATTGAAATACCATTTCAGGATCCATTCTCCATTTACAGTACTGGTATCTTGCTTTGATTTCCAGTTGGTGAAGAACAAACCTGTTGGCGTTGGAGTGGATCGCTTGCCCAAACTTGCCGGTCCCCAGCGAATCAGTTTTCCGGTTTCGTAAGCGGCAAATGCTTCTACAGGATATGAAATGAAAATAATTTTCTTCACTTGCTTTATTTCTCCCAGGCTGTCGGGAAACGGAGAATACATTTTCAAATCAGTGAAGAAAGTATCTGGAACAATAAGGGTATCGCCAATTCGTAAATACACCCAATCAATTCTGTTGAGAGCGAGAATTGTTGCCATTTCATCCATTGTATGGAGCGATTTGATGTTCGCGACAACAGAATCACTTAAGGCAAGAGAATGGTAGGTAACAATAACTTTTTCAATTTTTTCCTTCTCTGGTAAAGGAATCTTTTTTTCAGGAAGTGTATCAACAGATGTATTCCCCGGCTGAGTTTGGTTATTAGTGCAATGCGCGGCTGTAAGAATAACAGCGAAGAAAAATAAGCCCGGGAAAAGTTTCATTGAGTTTTTTCACACATTGAAAAATAAACTGACACGATCAATTGGTAACTACGCTTCTGTAAAAAAATTGCTTACGCAGCTCCTTAGTTAGTGGGCAGGCGGGCAAATCCCATGATGAAAAGATAAAGGATTTCGGCAAGTGAACCGAATTGGCCTTTATTCTGAATCGAGGTCTTAAAAAATTACGCTGCACAGTCATCGCCTCTTCACAGAAATAAGATTTGAAAAAACGGTGAGCCGGGACGGCTCACCGTTGAAAGAGGATAAGAATTCACCTCCCCTTGGTTCCTTCCACCCTCCCTATCTTTCATTCTACCATTGTATTCCAAAACCGAGATGAGCCGCTGCATTAAGATCAATGTGCGAATTCAAATCCGTTCGCAGGCACGGGCCGATGGAAAAATCAAAATATAGTCGCTGGTTACACCCTAAATTTCTTTGCATTCCCCACCATACTCCAAAGTAATGCATGTTATAGAGCAACTGCCCTGATTCCACGGGGGAAGATTGCACATTACTGTATACACTATAATGGTAGAAAGCCGCTAAGTAGTCACCAGAAAAATTATCAATAAGTTTTCCTGCAAATTTTCGCTGCAATAAATTGTAATAGTACCTTCCTTCAATATTCAGGTAAGGATTCAAAACTGATTTAAGTGATAGGTTGATGCTACCATCAATATTCCGGCTTGAGCTTTTAATAAGCGGAAACCCTAACCCGCCTTCAAGGTTAATGCTGAAAGGTCCTCCCAATCCAAATTCATAATTCAAGCCGGCGAACCCTAAAAAATTGATTCGAAATGTTTTCAATTCTGAAGTATCATTTGGCTTCCTGGTCAGCGTTTTTAAATCAGAATTTTGGGCGAAGAGTGAAGTGGTTACCGTGAACAGCAAAAGAGTGGTTATGATTTTTTTGCAGTTGAAAAACTGAGGAGTTTTCATGACTTGAAATTTTCATCAAAGCTCCGTCTCCTTTTCAATTCTATTTTATGATGGTAATTAGGAATTGAGATGATTTATGTCAATAGAGCAGCTAATTATTCAAAGCACCTCCATCAATCCATATCCTGATCTCAGCAATATTGCAGTCACTCATTTTGCTCCCGTTGTAAGGCATGCCTATGTATCCCTGACTGAAGCTAATTGCTCCCCAAAGTTTCCCATTGTCTACGACCGTTTTTACACCATTATAACTTGTGAGAAGTACTCCGCCGCCCGGTGTTGGAGCCGAATGGCATCCGTAACAATTGATTTGTAGAATAGAAACGACAGAACCACTGAACGTAACATTCGAAGTATCGCAGCCGCCTACATTACAATCAATACCCGTCTTGGCTCCTTCACTAATCCATTTTTCAATCAGGGTGATTTGGTCCGCAGTGGGAGCTGCATTGCCGGGTGGCGGCATTTTGTCTTCATCAGTTTTTTTCATCACTTTGATTAACTTGCTGTCACCGGGATTTCCGGGCTTAACTAATGACATTACATCGCTAAAGTCCGAGAGGTTATATCCTTCCTTATGAGTTATAGCATCGTGACATCCGCTCTTTGCACAATAAGAATTAAGGATGGGCTGAATTTCATTCTCATAACAGACGCTGTCTTTCTCATTGGTGTTTCCACCACCACCGGCCGGTGCTCCAGCATTAATCCATGCTCCGATCATTGCAATATCGCAGTCACTAAGTTTGCTTCCGCTAAGGGGCATGCCTACCACCCCGGGAGAGAAGTTGATAGCATTCCATAGTTGTCCGTTGTTCACCACTGTGAGCACACCATTATAATCAGTGAGGATCACTCCTCCGCTGGCGAGAGAACTTGAGTGACATGCGTAACAATTCTTTTGCAGGATACCCACTATCGTGCTGTCATAACTTACATTGGTGGTGTCGCACGCAATTGGATTCACCGGAACTGGTGCAGCAGATTTGTCCCACACGCACCCTGTTCCTGCCGCAAAGAAAAGTACTATGATGATAGAAAATAATTTCAGTTGATTTTTCATAAGAATTAATTTTATTCCTCATCGAAACGCAAACCTACGCCTGTACAAAACCAACTATAATGACATTTGTTTTATTATCTGATGATTCTCATCAATATTAATGACCGATAAAAATGGCGGATGGGGTTTCTCAATTATGTGAAGAGACAAGAATCATGCAAATGCTATTTCCCGATAGTAGGTGCGTTAAAAAAACTATCGCCCCCGCGCAAAAATTATCTGCCTGCTGTTCAAAATATATTTCAATTTGAAGAACTAAATTCCTGATCTACTAAAGTGCCCGCTTGTGGCATTCATCGGGGTTATGTGGGGTGGAGTTATATAGATGACTCGCACTTTTTCGTTGGCGAGAGAGCCAACAAGGGCACTACTGATACAGGAAGATAGCAAATATCATTTCCTTATATGACAGATGTCATTTATCTCTCTTAACGCCGTCAGGAATTTTGCACACTGATTTCAATAAGCATAGTTGTTGAAAAAAATCCAAAGGGAGGAAGCCGAAAATTCCTTGTCAAAAGAGTAGGCACCCGGAAGCTGAAAAGGGTTTTAGAGTAGGCAAGAATTTAATTCTCATATCAATGAAAACAATTAACATAAAATTTGTGGTAAGCCTTTGGTTGTTTACCACGGTATGTTTCTTAATTGAAACAACAGTGGTAATGGCGCAAACCTCTGTCCGAAGAGTGCCTACGCATACGAATCAAGCATATAGTCATCATGCACCACCACCTCCTCCAAGCGAGTTTTTAATTAATTGCTCAGGCGCTCCCGATCCGGGTAACACACTTTCTACTTCAAATCCTGTTTGCGCCAATGTTGAGTTTACACTCTCACTTCAAAATTCAGGCGGCTCAGGAGTTAATTATCAATGGCAGTCAAACACAGGTGCAGGGTTTGCTGACATTCCCGGTGCAACTGATGCAACATTAACGACTACTGAAGCAGTCGGAACAAATTATCAATGTATTGTTACCTGTACAAATTCCGGATTGTTTACCGCTTCTTCAAATCTCTTGGTAGCAGTTTCAAATTCTTCCGGTTGCCCTCTTACAGTTACTCCGGGAGGAACGGCCACTCAAATTGCGCAAACACTTCTTGGCCCCGGTGTAACGGTTTCAAATGCTACCATGAATTGCACATCAAATGCCTATGGAATTTTTACCGGCGGTCTCGCCCATCTGGGACTGAATGAAGGAATTGTTTTGACATCAGGCAGTGCCGTGGACTTAATCGGTCCAAATAATTCATGGTTTCAGAGCACTCCCAATTATACTCCGGGAGATACTGACTTATCTGTGCTCTCGGGTAATCCAACTTTTGATGAATGCTGGATTTCTTTTGACTTTATTCCCACATGCGATACGGTTGCCTTTGATTATGTTTTTGGTTCAGAAGAATATCCGGAATATGTGAATTCGCCATTCAATGATGTCTTCGCATTCTTTATCAGTGGGCCGGGAATCATCGGAACTCAAAACATCGCCTTAGTTCCGGGAGCAAATATTCCTATCGCAATCAACAATGTCAACGATGGCTTTTTTGATTCCTGCGCTGCTATTCTCCCGGGGCCGTGCACGAACTGTCAATACTATGTGAACAATTGCGAAGGAAACGCTGTGCAATATGATGGTTACACGACAGCATTAGCAGCTTCAGCAGCGGTAACTGTAGGCCAGACCTACCATTTAAAATTATCAATTGCCGACGCAAGCGATTACGTTTATGACTCCGGCGTAATGCTCGAATCAAAATCTTTGTCTTGTGTTTCCACTGCGGTTCTCGAGGATGCAATCAGAGGATGCCAGGACGGAGATGTTCGTTTTTGCAGAAGCGGCTCTACAGCAGAGGCTCATACAGTTCATTTCACGATCGGAGGAACTGCTGTCATGGGTGTTGACTACTACCCAATTGCTGACAGCGTTGTCATTCCCGCCGGCCAGCAGTGTACAATTTTCGATATTTTCCCTACAGATGTTGCCACAGGTACTATCAAAACAGTTGTCTTGACAACAACTGATTTTAATGTCTTAACGGTTAATATTTTAGATGGAGTGTCGGTAACAACTTCTGTTGAGGTTGAAGGTGTTTGCGGATATTCAACTATTGAAGCAAGTGGTGCTGAAACTTACACATGGTCACCCGCTGATGGATTAACTGCAACAACAGGAGAAACTGTAATTGCCTCCCCGTCCGTAACCACTACCTATACCGTGGTCGGAAGGATTACACAATCCGGATGTTCTGATACAACTACGGTAACGGTAAATGCCGGACAACCGCTTTCTATTTATTATCGCGACGCTGATGGAGATGGTTATGGAAATGCGAACGTGTCAGTTTATTACTGCCAGGTACCTGCGGGCTATGTAACCAACTCAACAGATTGCAACGATGCGAACAGTTCAGTCCATCCAGGTGCAACTGAAGTTTGCGGAAATAATATTGATGACAATTGCAACGGACAGGTTGATGAAAACTGTGGTGGTAGCTGCGCTGTTCCAACAGGCCTCACAGTTGTAAAAATTACCGCAACATCAGCCAAATTAAAATGGAATGAAGTGGAGGGAGCGGAGGGCTATAAGGTTCGCTATAAAGTTATTGGCACTAATGAGTGGAACCACCCGGTTACCAGTAACCCTTCAAAGCCGCTTAGCAATCTTCTGCCAAACACTACCTACAAGTGGAAAGTAAAGACGTATTGTACCATTGAACCGAACCTGATGTCTGACTGGTCTGCAGAACAAACATTCACTACGGGTTCATTAAAGTCAGATGCATCGTCACGTGAAGTTATCTTTGAAGTCTATCCAAATCCCTTTAGTTCATCAGCCTCCATTTTATTTTCAGTATGGCAAGATTCAAGGGTGCAAATAGAATTATATGATTTAACAGGGAGAAAACTGCAAACAGTGCTCGATGAAAATGTTGCTGCAGGAAATCAGGAAGTGAACCTGAATCGTAATCAGTTGCATTCAGGAATTTACCTTATTAAACTGTCAATCAACAGTGACGTGATGATGAAGAAAGTTGTTATTGAATAGCGGATTGATCATATTATCACCATGTAATTAAGAAGCCGTTCTGGTTCAGGGCGGCTTCTTCTTCCCGGCACAGGGACATCATCGCAACACATGGGATCGATCACATCCGGCGCTCTCCCTATTACTTCCCTCGAAAACAAAAACCAATCCCGGCATTAAGAACATTCGCGGTGTAATCTTGTACCTGCACTTGTCAACGGATGATTCTTATCAATTCAATTCCTCCGTAAATCTTCGCAGCGCGAAGAAGTGAATGAGATTTCTCACCATGTGAATTGATGACTATCATTTTTACTGCATGCATCTCACAGGACTTTTGCACCCAAGATCATTTTTGATCGCTACATAAACTTTAAACAATGAAAAACTTTCTAATGATTACGTGCGGATTGCTTCTATTATTCTTTAATAATACGGAAGCGCAAATCACTTTTGAAAAAACTTTCGGAACAACGGGCGACAATTTTGCGAATGACATTCAACTCACAAGTGACGGTGGATACATCATCGTCGGCACAGCCTACTTTACAAACTCCGGCGGTGATATTTTCCTGATCAGGACTAATGCAGGCGGCGATACCCTTTGGACACGCATAATCGGCGGAACAGGAATTGAAAATGGAAATTCAGTTCAGCAAACTGCTGACAATGGCTTTATCATTGCCGGTTCCAGCACTAATGGTGCGGGCGGCACGGATGCCTATCTCGTGAAGACCGACGCGAACGGAAATGCATCATGGAGCAAAACTTATGGCACCTCTTCTAATGATGCTGCTTATGGAGTAGTACAAACTGCTGACGGCGGCTTTGTTTTTTCCGGAACTGAATTGCAGCAAGGGCTGAATGGTAAAGCACACTTAGTGAAGGTGGACGCTAACGGAAATGTGTTATGGTCAAAAACATTTGGCAACAGCACACGAAAGAACTTCGCCTACACGCTACTCCAAACTCCCGACCGAGGATTTATTATCGGTGGCTGGGAAAATCTCAACCTCGGCATTAACGATGATTTCTGCCTCATCAAAACTGACAGCAATGGGGCGAAGCAATGGTACAAGTCGTACGGTGATGTTGGTCACGATCAAAATTACTCCGTGCATCTAACGAGCGACGGCGGATATATTATGGCTGGCGTAACGTTCAGTTCATCCGTGATTGATGCAAATGTTGTGAAGACTGATGCAAGCGGAAATCTTGTATGGACAAAAAATATTGGAGGGACCGGTGCGGAGAATGCTTATGCAGTAACCTCAACCAGCGACGGTGGTTTTGTTTTCTGTGGATCCACTTCAAGCTTCGGGGCTACAACCCAGGGATATGTTGTGAAGCTCGATGGCTCAGGAAACTTATTATGGAGCAAAATGATGTCGGGCACCGGATGGAACGGTTTCTTCGCCATTCGGGAAGCAAGTGACGGCGGATTCATTTTAGCGGGAGTTAAAGACGAAACGTACGGCGTGAGCGGAAGCCTGTACCTCGTAAAAACCGATGCTAACGGAAACAGCGGCTGCAATACAAGTGTGACATCATCTGTAGCGACTCCATCAATCCTCGTTGGAACTCCTGTGGCCACAGGAACTTCAACTCAAATCGTGAGTACAGCAACAGCAACAGTTGCAAGTGGCACAAGCATCACAGCAATTTGTGCATCATGTACTCCAACACCGTGGTACCAGGATGCAGATGGTGATAGTTATGGAAATCCTTCAGTAACTCAATCATCATGTGCCCAGCCGACGGGATATGTTGCCGACAATACGGATTGCAATGATGCGAATGCAACTATTAATCCCGGTGCTGCGGATGTTTGCAATGGCATTGATGACAATTGCAATGGAGTGGTAGACGAGAATGCAATTGCTTCAACAACTATTCCTTCCGGAAATGTCACATTATGCTCGGGTACATTGCTATCCATCACTGCCAACAGCGGCAATGGAATTTCTTATCAATGGTATAGGAGTAATATGGCAATTTCAGGAGCAACAAATCAAATTTATTCAACCAAGAAAGCAGGAACATACTCAGTACATGAGACAAGCACTTTTGGTTGCACTTCCAATTCTGCAACGATAATTGTAACAGTTGTGATGCCACCTTCAGCCACCATCACGCCGCTCGGCAATCTTGATATTTGTCAAACCGGTTCTGTAGACTTACAGGCAAATTCAGGAGTCGGCTATCTGTATCAATGGAAGAAAGGCACTGTCTTGATTGCGGGAGCAACCAATCAGATTTACACAGCTACTACAAAAGGAAGTTACAGAGTGATTGTGACAAACAACGGATGCAGTAAAACTTCGGCTGCCGTAAAGGTTACCAAATCATGCAGAGCGGGTTACCTTTCAAGTGAAAGTGCTCCTGAAACATTTAAATGCTATCCTAATCCTTCAACAGGGCAGTTCACGATTGACATGAAGTTTAAAAACGCTTCTTCAGGTTTGGCAACAATTGAAATATTCAATTCTCTGAATCAAAAAGTCTATTCAGGAAAAGTACAGATTGAGAATGGAGTATTACAGGAATCGATAGATGCGGGTACTTCATTGGAAGATGGTGTTTATGTATTGAAATTGACAGTAAGCAGCATCACTCTTTCGAAGCAATTGATTATTCAACATTAATATTTCAACAGTGTGTTGTGAGTTGACCGGGTCTCGCTACTGAATAGGTGGTAGTTGAGACCCGGTGGGTTTAATAATATAGGCTCTGCGAAATCCGGCTGTGGTAATGATGCTGAAAAAAATCATATCGTTTCTTGACGACCATCATTCCCGGCATTTTTTTCCCATCAGAGTTTTACACCGAAATCAATAGCGATTTCAAAAACTAAAAACTCTTTCAATCATGAAAACAATAAAAGGATTTTTACTTTCAGCAACTATTGTTTTTCTCGCTGCTCAAATTTCCCTGGCACAATGGACCATTGATTCCGTCAATAGCGCCGGGCTCTATATATTCAGTACGGCAACGAACAGCAAAGCCGTCTTCACCAACGGTTGTGAATGGAATGTATTCGATGCAACTACGCTAAATCACACGTGGGGCAATTTGTCTCTTTCAAGGGCAATGATAAAAACAGTGAGCTACGGTGACAAAGCATATTTCGGCGGGGGCAAGTATGGGTATTTTGCCGATCCTCAATACACGAGGAACGTTGATGTGTATGATGCATCAACAGATTCGTGGTCAACCTTGTTGCTCAGCAAAGCACGCGAGGTAGGTGGTGCAGGAGCAGCAGGAAACAAAATTGTTTTTGCAGGCGGCACGGGCAGATCGGATATTTCAGGACCGGTATACATGTATGGAACCGCGGATATTTTTGACGCCACCACTGGCGCGCGTATTTCCGGCAAACTTTCGAAGGCCCGCTCCAATATTTCTGTGGGTGCATGTGGTAATAAAATTGTCTTTGCCGGAGGATGGTACTGGGACTTCAATTACAACGTGCTTCAGTCAAATGCTATTGACATTTATGATGCCGTCACCAATGTTTGGTCAAAGACTACGCTTTCAATCAGGAGGGAAAATATTTCTGTAGCGGTGGTTGGCGATAAAATAATTTTTGCCGGTGGAACAGGCGGCACTTATGGTCAACCCGTTACCAATGTTGACATCTATGACGTAACAAATAATGCTTGGTCCACTACCAATCTCCCTACTGCGAGGTATGGTATGAAGTCAGTAGTGATAGGAGACAATGCGTATTTCGCGGGAGGAGCATTTGATCCGGTACAAAATGAAGTGAACATTTATAACACGCAATCCAATTCATGGAGTACGATCTATTTGCCGACTTCTCTCTCCGGTTTTTCAATGAGCGTTATTAATGACAAAATTTATTTTGCAGGTGGTTTCAGTTCTTCTACTAACTCTTACTCAGACCTGGTTCAGATTTATGATCCTGCTACCTCAACCTGGGATGTTGCCTATCTATCTGTACCGAGAAGAGATATTACGGCACTTACTTGCACGAATAAAGGATTCTTCGCCGGGGGAATAGCAAGTGCAGGTGGCAGCAAACGTGTTGACATTGTTTCCATATCGAGTCCCATTGCTGACTTCACAGCAAGTTCTGCCGTGATTACAGCAGGTGGTACTGTCAACTTCACGGATCTGAGCACCAACAATCCAACGTCATGGTCATGGGTGTTTAACGGTGGAACTCCTTCCACTTCCACGGAACAAAATCCTGCAGGCATTCAATACAATACAACAGGAACATTCGATGTTACTCTTACTGCAAGCAATGCGCAGGGGTCAAGCACCATAACCAAGGTTGGATACATTACTGTGAACACTCCACCCTGTGTAACTCCAACTGGTTTCAGTACTACGGATATTACTTCTGCTTCGGCAACCTTTAACTGGAGCGCTGTTAGCGGAGCCACGAAATACAAAGTGACCTGGAAAATTTCCGGAAACAATCCTTGGACAACGACGACAATTACCTCATCAACAAAAACTGTGACCGGCTTAACTCCTAATACAAGTTACATCTGGAAAGTCAGGACCATTTGCGGACAGGGAATGGTCTCTGATTTTTCTGCTACCCAAAGTTTCACCACTGCCTCAGGTAAGATGGGAACTACTTTACAGACTTCTGCAATATCAATTTATCCTAACCCTGTTTCTGATCACTTCCGGATTTCCAATGCCGGTGAGATGCAACTTCCAATGACGTGCTCTGTTTATGATATGTACGGACAGTTGGTGAAAGAATTTCGCATTTCAAGTTATCAGCAATGGATGGATGTCTCTGATTTGGATGGAGGAAATTATTTTGTGAGGTTAGTTGATGCACAGAATAATGTTGCCGGATTGAAAATCTCAAAGCAGTAAAAGATAGGGTGAATTGTGGAGTAAGGAAGGAGGGTTCAAAGGTCAAACTTTGAATCCTCCTTTTCTTTTCTATTGATAAAAGTCATATCACATGCAATTCAAAGTCATGGTCCCAAGCCACCTGCGGGGATTACGTTTGTGAAGAAAAAAAAGTAATCATGATCGCGTTCGGCTTGCTCCACCTGTTCAGGAATAAGTTAAAGTTTTTGATTTTCTTTTTTGTCCTCTCATTGAAATCTTATGGGCAAACACTCGATCAGCAGCAATTGGTTTACAACGGCGGAATGAGCGCACGTAATCTTGCCGGCTATAGTGAATGGCAATCTTTCACGGCGGGCATGACCGGAAATCTTTGCCAAATAAAAATGGGATTCTTCAATGCCATCAACGGATCAGGAACATTCAAAGTTTTTTCAGGATCAGGAACAACTGGTCCGCTGCTGCAATCGCAGAGTGCGAGTATCAGTGTTTCGGGAGGAAATTACATGGTAACGTTCAACGTTTCTGCTTCTGTCACCTCCGGGCAGGTGTACACGTTTCAATTTATACCGGGGGCGGGAATTCCTGATCCTTATGGTGTGCAGGTACAAGTGCCGGGCACATACGCAGGCGGGCAAATGGGACTTGTAGATCCTTCCGGTACATATTTCCCGGGTTTCGATTTGGTATTTCAAACTTATGTGTGCACAGTTCTTCCTATTGAACTAATTGATTTCAATGCGAAGCTTAACAAGAAGCGTCAAACGGAAATTACCTGGACAGCAGCTTCACAACTCAACAATGATTTTTTCACCGTAGAAAAATCAGGTGATGCAATTCATTTTGAAACGCTCACCATCATTGATGGTGCAGGAAGCACTGATGCAGTCCTGAGCTATTATGTAATAGATGAGCATCCCTTTAACGGAATCACATACTATGTTTAAAGCAAACTGACTTTGACGGAACAAGTTCTTACAGTACAGTTAAATCAGTGAGCCTTGAAAATATCGGGATGAATGTTTCGTGGTTTTACAATCCGGGCGAAGCAGCAATCCATTTCTTCATCGAATGTCACGGGGAGAATTTTGCTGCTGTAGAGCTTAGTGATGTTTCAGGAAAAATACTTTTCCGAATGCAAGCGCCAACAAATTTCGATGTAAGAATTAACGTAAGCAATCTCCCGAAAGGAATTTACTTTTTGAGAGCAAGCAGTGAATATGAATTCGTGGTGAAAAAAATAATGATCAATTGACAGATTCCGCCTCTTCTCATTTCCAAATAACACCATGAGAAAATTCAGCAGACTGAATGACCAATCTCATTAATAGCAATACTGCAGTAAATCAATTTTGCCGTTATAAAAAAAATAAAATGAAAAACATAACTGCGTTCGTAATCAAGAAGGGTATTGCAATTCCTGCAATTGTTAGTCTTCTTTTCTTCTCACAAAACTCATATTCGCAAGAATGGTCTGATATAGGCGGCGCAACTGATTTCGTAAATGCAACCGTCGTTTATAACGGCGACCTGATTGTGGGGGGAAGGTTTACAAGTGCCGGCGGAGTTTCTGCCAACTACATTGCAAAATGGGATGGCACCTCCTGGAGCGCTCTTGGAACCGGCATGGATGGATGGGTAAATGCACTTACTGTTTACAATGGCGAACTCATTGCAGGAGGCAGTTTCACTTATGCGGGTGGAGTTCTTTGCAACTTTATTGCAAGGTGGGATGGCACTTCATGGAATGATGTATCAGGTGGACTCGGCTCTATAGTAGCAGCACTCACTGTCTATGACAATAAGCTGATTGCCGGTGGTTATTTTACGGATGCGGATGGCTATCCGGTGAACTACATCGCACAGTGGAGTAATGATGCATGGTCAGAATTAGGAACCGGTATGGACGGTAGCCAGGGACAAGTGATGGCACTCACTACCATTGGCAGTGATTTATATGCCGCCGGTTTTTTCACTTCAGCAGGTGGCGTCACTGCAAACCACATTGCCAAATGGGATGGCACTGCATGGTCAGCATTGGGAGATGGTATTGGTTGGATTGTGTATTCACTAGCAACCTACAACGGTAATCTTATTGCAGGTGGCTACTTCACCACTGCGGGCAGCATCACCGCAAACAGCATAGCATCATGGGACGGAACTTCCTGGTCTACTTTCGGAACCGGAATGGGAGCGACTAATGTTGGCTATGATTATGTGTTTGCACTCGCAGTCTATCACGGCAATTTATACGCAGGCGGCATGTACTTAACAGCAGGCGGAGTCACCGCAAATGGTATAGCAAAATGGGATGGAAATGCATGGACGGATTTGCAAGGCGGAGTTTATTATGGAGGATCGAATGCGTATGGCATCAACACACTCTGCGTTTATGGTGATGACTTGTATGCGGGAGGATTGTTCTCCTCAGCAGGAAGCATCGGCGCTTCGCACATAGCAAAGTGGCATGAAGTGGCGACAAATATTTCTTCAGAAACCCCGAACGTATTTCATCTTTATCAGAATTATCCGAATCCTTTCAGTTTATCAACAGTGATTTCATATCATCTTGCAAAGGCAGAACAAGTGAAACTCGTGGTGTTTGATATTACCGGAAAGGAAATTACAACACTCGTGAATGATTTTGAATCCGTGGGTTTTCATTCTGTTGAATTCAATGCAGCAAATTATCCCTGCGGCGAATACTTCTGCAAGATCGAATGCAACTCATTCAGTAGTATAAGGAAGATGGTACAGGTGAAATAATTCCTGTTTCGGTAAATTTTCTTTTTCGACTCATATCTTCTTAAAAACAATCAACTAATTTTCACCTCGTAAATCTTATAGGGTGAAAAAGATTTTAATTGTCGAAGACAATACCGAGATACGGGAAAACGCAACTGAAATTCTTGAGTTGGATGGATATGTTGTTGTTACAGCAGTTGATGGTGCTGAAGGGTTGAAGCTTGCAATTTCTGAGAATCCCCACTTGATTCTGTGTGATGTCAGGATGCCGCAAATGTCCGGCTCAGAACTGCTGGATGAATTGAAAAAGAATTTTGCGACGAAAGATATTCCCTTCCTGTTTTTTACCGCAAGCGCCGAAAAATCCGAGATCCAAAAAGGATTGGAGTCAGGTGCATTTGACTATATCGTAAAACCATTTGATCCTGATCATCTTGTGAATGTGATCAGGGGCAAAATCGGAGGCGCAGAAACGGGTTCATTCTCCACGAATTCCTGAATTCAGACCGGGATGTAATATCTCACTTGATTTTCTCTTTGTAATTTAACAGCTAATTAAATATGATCTTCATCATATTTCGTCCTGACTGTTTTCATCCTTGCTGATGACGTTGCTCATCAACTGACACACTCTGCACAAATATTTTTGCTCGCTGATAATGTTGCGTGATTACTATAAACATGGAACATTTCATTCCGAATATAATCTTAAACCCCTAAAAATTTCAAAATCATGAAAAGCTCAATCATCAAGACCACGCTGATTGCAACCGGAGTTATTGTGCTCGCCGCATTAATCTGGAACGGTTGCCAGAGCAGCAAGAAAACAGTAATGGGCGGCGGTGACGCTGCTCAAAAAATTTATGTTGCCCCCGGGCAGAAAGACGAATTCTATGAATTTCTCTCCGGTGGTTTCAGCGGACAAATGGATGTGTATGGTTTGCCATCGTGCCGTTTACTGAAAGTGATCCCTGTATTTTCTGTGAATGCTGAAAACGGTTATGGCTTCAATGAAGAAACGAAACCAATGCTGATGACTTCACATGGATTTATTCCCTGGGATGACTCGCATCATCCGGAATTATCCATGGCGAATGGTTCGCCGGATGGTCGCTGGCTCTTCATCAACTCGAACAATACGCCGCGCATCGCACGCCTCGATCTTACCACTTTCAGAACAGCCGAGATCATCGAGATTCCGAACACCGGAGGCAATCACGCTTCACCTTTCACTACTGAAAACTCAGAATATGTTGTTGGAGCCACACGCTTCAGTGTTCCGATGGGAGATAACGTGGATGTTCCCATTGCTTCTTACAAAGAAAATTTCAAAGGCACATTGAGTTTTGTGAAAATAGATCCGCAAACAGGTCACATGAATATCAACTTTCAAATTCTGATGCCGGGATTTGACTATGACCTGGCGCACGCCGGAAAAATTAAATCTCACGATTGGGTTTTCTTCACATGCTATAATTCAGAAGAGGCGAACACCCTCCTTGAAGTGAATGCAAGCCACAACGACAAAGACTTTATTGCTGCCGTGAACTGGAAAAAAGCAGAAGAATATTTAGCGCAGGGAAAAGCGAAAGACTGGAATTGCAACTACGCTCACAATCTTTGGGATGATAAGAAGCAAATGGCGACAACAGAGTTTATTAAAGCAGTGAAGATGCTTGATCCGAAAGATTGCCCGGGAATGGTTTACCTCATTCCATGTGCGAAGTCGCCGCACGGTTGCGACGTTGACCCCACGGGGGAATACATTGTTGGCGGAGGAAAACTTGCTGCGGTCATAACCGTTTATTCATACACAAAAATTCAGGATGCCATCAAGAACAATGCGTTTGATGGTGACTTCGATGGAATCCCGATCATCAAGTACGAGGCAGCTATGGCTGGTGAAGTGCAGAAACCGGGGCTTGGTGCACTGCACACGGAGTTTGATGGAAAAGGATATGGTTACACCTCATTCTTTGTTTCCTCTGAAGTTGTGAAATGGAAAATCGGAACATGGGAAGTTGTTGATCGCATTCCTACTTACTATTCACTAGGGCATCTTTCAATTCCGGGTGGTGATTCAAAGACTCCATGGGCAAAATATTTGGTCGCCATGAACAAGATCACGAAAGATCGTTATCTGCCGACAGGACCTGAACTCAATCAGTCAGCACAATTGATTGACATCAGTGGTGACAAAATGAAAATGCTTTATGATTTTCCAACAATCGGCGAGCCACACTACGCACAGGGACTTCCTGCGGATTTAATAACAAAGAACCAGGTAAGGATCTTCAACCTCAAAGACAATCAACATCCTTACAGGTGCATTCAGGACAAAGACACACGCGTTGAGCGAAAAGGCAATGAAGTTCACGTTTACATGACATGCACACGTTCACACTTTACCCCTGACAACATAGAAGGAATCAAGCTTGGTGATGTAGTTTATTTCCATGTCACCAACATCGAACAGGATTGGGACACGCCGCATGGCTTTGCAATCCGTGGAAGTCAAAATGCAGAGTTGCTGATTATGCCGGGTGAAACATGCACTTTGAAATGGGAAGCAAAAGAAATTGGTATCATTCCATTTTACTGCACTGATTTTTGTTCAGCACTTCACCAGGAAATGCAGGGTTATCTTAGAGTTTCTCCTGCTAATTCAAACGTTCCTTTGAAATGGGGAACGGGTGATACTGCTCCGGCGATTTGAAATAATGAATAGTGAACGCCGGTCAACGATCTATAAACGATGATGAGAAGTGAGCGAGAGCCAGCTTCGTAAGTCAAAAATTGTTGACCGGTGTTTCAATATTCAAAACAGAGTGAGTTTAGCTTGCAGCACGACTTGGCGAAAGTTGAGGCGTGTCATTGGGATTTTAAATTCATTTGTAAATTAATCCTCTGAAAATTGACGCCAAAAATTCTCATACTGCAATGCGCAATACAATCTTACTTCTTGCTTGCGTAATACTTTGCTCTTGCTCTAAGCCACGTGATCTAATAGGAACGTGGCATGTGAAAAATTATACTATATGGGATTTTGGTAACGCTTTTTTCCGTGGTGCAAGATTAACCGGAATTCCAAGTAATGAACTGGTTTTGAATCCAGATTCGACTTATAAGAAAACAACCTGTGGAAATATTTTTGACGGAACATGGACAGTAGCACATGATTCATTAATTCTTCATCGAAGAACCATGTGGTATCGCAATGCTAAATGGCAGATTGAGCATCAGGATCCAAATTATGATTCTATAGCCGGATATCATCGCCCCTTTAACGTTATATTCCTAATAAAGCATAATAAGCTTATTAATTATTCGCACGCGAAGACATTTACCATTCAGCCCGATGGCACTAAAAAGTACAAGAATTTTTATTCAGTAGAGATACTAAAATAAATCAATGCCCGCGGCTGGTGTTCCACCAACCACCATCAGTCACTTATCGAATTCTCGGTCTGGCGCAAGTCTGAAGTAAAGCAATAAGCGCAGAGGACTTGTGCCGTTTCTGCCTCCGCTTACCATCCCATCAACCCCAATTCACAATTTCTCAAAGCGGCGAACAAACAGTAAGCGGCTGGCATTCTGCCAGCCGCTTCTGTCTATAAGGCAACTCCACCTATCTTTGCATACCCACATGATTTTTATCACCCCCCTTCCTAACACTTATCATGCATTTTAGCGCACCCCAATAAGAAGTTTGCAGTATAATAATGAAGAAATACACTATGAACAAGCTATCAAGAATAATATTGGTTGTGATCTCACTTGCCATGATTCCCTCGTTTTGGCTGCCGCTCTGGAAAATTCACCTCGATGCACCACAATATCCTGAGGGGCTGGTGATGTTCATCGGGCAAAAGCATCTCACGGGCGACGTAGACATCATCAATGGATTAAATCACTACATCGGCATGAAGCATATCACCGAAGAGCAGTTTCCTGAATTGAAATACATCACCTGGTTAGTGCTTGGTGTAATCATCAGCGGTCTGTTGTTAGCAGCCATCGGCAGGCGCTGGCTCTTTGCAGGGTGGTATTTTATTTTTCTGTCTATTGCTGCATTTGGGATCTATCGCTTCTGGCACTGGGAATATATCTATGGTCACACCCTCGATCCCAATGCCGCTATCAAGATTGAAGGCATGAGCTATCAGCCGCCCCTCATCGGCTGCAAGCAACTGCTTAACTTCACTGCATGTTCATTTCCGTCATGGGGCGGAATTCTCATTATGAGCATGGGAACGATTTCATTCTTCATCCTCATTTATGAATTCTTTATCAACATGCAACAAAAAAAGAGATCAGCAGACGCCAACAAATTGTTGAGCGCGCTCGTCGCATTGCTGCTCTTTAGCGCATGCAGTTCACAACCGCAACCGATCAATTATGGAAGTGACGAGTGTGCGCTGTGCAAGATGGGAATCATTGATCAGAAATTCGGAGCGGAGATCGTGACCAAGAAAGGAAAGACTTTCAAGTTCGATTCAGGTGAATGCATGGTTAATTTTGTCCGGAATGGAAATGTGAAAGAGCCAGATGTTGCTTCATACTGGATCGCAGATGCGCTTCAGCCAGGAATATTGATTAATGCTTCAAAAGCCTTTTATCTCCATACTGAAAATTTCCCAAGCCCGATGGGTGGAAATATTTCTTCTTTCCTTACAAAAGAAGAATTGCAACAATTCAAACAGCAATATGTTGGAGATGAATGGAGTTGGGAAGATGTTAAAGCGAAAGTGAGATGAGTATGTTTAACTATAAAAGACTTAAAGATTATTACGGAGAAAAATCAATTTTCTTTCTGCGAAATTCTTTGCGGATTTCTTTGCGCTCTTTGGGGTTAAGTTTTTTCTTTCTTTTTCTTTCTTTCACCTTCACTTTTGCCAAAAACATTGATGTCGGAAATCATTTTCCGTTTCACACACTTAAAGATGCAATAGCTTTTGCCGATTCCGGTGATGTGATTTATGTGCATGGGGGAATTTACAAGGAAGGAAATATCATCATCAAGAAATCCATCACACTCTGCGGAATTCAACAACCAGTGATTGACGGTGGCTACAAAGATGAAGTGATTACCATTACGGCGAACAACGTCATCCTCGATGGATTTGTGATTCAGCATTCAGGCAGAAGCGATTTGAAAGAGATTGCCGGCATTCATCTTCTTCACGTTCATAATGTGCTTATAGCTGATAATGAATTGCTGTTTAATTTTTTCAGCCTGGTGCTGGATGAAAGTGTTTCGTGCATCATCATCAACAACAAAATCATGAGCAATGCTTCTACCGAAGCTTCTTCCGGAAATGGAATTCACTGCTGGAAATCCTCTAACCTCACTATCGAATCAAATACGATCAGCGGACAGCGTGACGGAATTTATTTTGAATTTGTCACCAACTCTTATGTGAAGAATAACCGGAGTGAGAAGAACCTTCGTTACGGAATTCACTTCATGTTTTCAAACTATGATACCTACATCAGGAATACCTTCCGCAACAATGGAAGTGGTGTCGCTGTAATGTACTCACATCACGTAAACATGTACCACAACACCTTTGAAAAAAATGGGGGTGGCGCTGCTTACGGCCTCCTGCTGAAAGAACTTACCGACAGTAAAATCATCGCAAACCAATTTTCGGAAAACACTACGGGAATTTTCCTGGAAGGAACTTCGCGCAGCCGTTTTGAGCGAAATCAAATTCACTCCAATGGATGGGCGCTGAAAATTTTAGGAGATTGTTACAGTGACACCATTGTTGAAAATAATTTTTCAGGAAATACTTTTGATGTCACCACCAATTCAAACGAAAATCAAAATCTCTTTTCAAAAAATTATTGGGATAAATACCGGGGCTATGACCTGAACCGCGATGGAATTGGCGATGTGCCTTTTCGCCCTGTGAGCCTTTATTCAAAATTGGTGGAAACGGTTCCAAATTCAGTGCTGCTGCTTCACAGCTTCTTTGTTAATGTGCTTGACCAAACAGAAAAAATATTGCCCTCGATCACGCCAGAACAATTTCGCGATGACTCGCCCAAAATGAAACCTTATGATCTCGCTGCGCATTAAAAATCTCTCGAAATCTTTTGGCAAACTGCGAGTCGTGAAAAATATTTCGGCAGACTTCGGGAGCGGCAGAATCGTTGCCCTCATTGGTCCAAATGGTTCCGGAAAAACCACACTCATCAAAAGCATTCTCGGGTTGGTGATTCCTGACGACGGAAAAATTTCAGTAAACAATCACATCGTTGATCACACCTGGCACTACCGGCGGTGGATTGGTTACATGCCGCAGATCAATCGCTTCCCTGAGAACCTGAAAGTGAAGCAGGTGTTTGAAATGATTAAAGACATCCGGCAACACAAGGGAAAGCTTGATGAAGAACTGTTTTCTTCATTCCGCCTCACAGAAATTGCAGAGAAAAAGATGAGCACACTGAGCGGAGGCATGCGACAAAAAGTAAATGCTGCACTCGCTTTTCTTTTCGATCCTGACATTCTGATTCTGGACGAACCTACTGCGGGCCTCGATCCTGCTGCAACGGAAATACTGAAAGAGAAAATTCACGGCTGTCGCACAAAAGGGAAGCTGATCATCATTACCACTCACAACATGACGGACGTTGACGAGCTGGCAGATATGGTGATGCTGATGACGGATGGTGAAATGAAATTCTTCGACTCCCTTGATGAGTTGAAATCAAGAACCGGCAGCGGGAAACTTTCGAAGGCATTGATAAAAGCGTATGCTGAATTTGCAAACAATGAAAACTGACTTCAATTTCTTCAGATTCTCAGATGCCACATTTAGGGTGACATTATTCTGTCAGAATTTTAATTACGGTGTAAGAGGAAATTCATGATTACCGCAAAGGTTCTGAAATATGTTATCTATGACGTGCTGCGCAGCCGCATGGTGATTGCGTATGCCATACTGCTTTTTCTTTTTTCCTATGGAATGTTTTATCTCGAAAGCGATCCCGCGAAATCAACAATAAGTTTGCTCAACATCGTTCTGCTGCTGGTTCCGCTTGTCAGCATCATCTTCGGTACCATTCACTTTTATAACTCCCGCGAGTTTATCGAAATGCTGCTCGCGCAACCCATGAGCCGGCGAAATATTTTCTTCTCTGAATATCTTGGATTGTCATCTTCGTTATCACTTGCTCTGTTGATGGGTGTAGGAATTCCTGCTCTTATTTTTGGTTTCAGTATAAAAATCGTTTTGCTGATTACAATCGGAATTCTTCTCACCTTCATCTTCGTCGCCATCGCCATCTGGTGCAGCGTTATCACGAACGATAAAGCAAAAGGAATCGGCATCTCACTGTTGCTCTGGTTTTACTTTTCAATTCTCTTCGACGGAATTATCCTTCTCGTCCTTTTTTATTTCAGCGATTACCCGATGGAAAAGGTGATGCTCGTTCTTTCTGCTCTCAATCCCATTGACCTCGGACGAATTCTTATGCTATTACAACTCGATGCTTCTGCGCTTATGGGATATACAGGCGCTGTGTTTCAAAAATTCCTCGGTTCGGCTTCGGGAATGATCACTGCTATTTTACTTCTGTTCACTTGGGCAATAGTGCCCTTATTCATAGGAACAAGATTATTCAGGCAAAAAGATTTGTAGCCTGATTTTGCCGCGCGTTGAAGGTGGTGTGTCAATCAAAATTCAGCAAGGGCTAATGATGGCTTACTCCCTACCTTATTCAAACTCCAGTCAATTGCTACCAGCAACTCCTCATCGTTAAAGGGGTTGTTCAGATATAAATCGCCTACGTGTTGCAAGTCATTGAGCAAAGCAGCGGGAACCGTCCCGGCAGAGAAGAATATCACAGGGATATCCCGGGTAGTTCTTTCCTCTTTGATTAAAAGGCGAAACATATTTCCGTTTGTTTCAGGCATCATCATGTCACATACTATGACATCGGGATGATGGAGGAAGGCTTGTTTAAAGCCTGCGGTATTGGTGTCCGCAGCTAAGACTTCGAAGCCTGCTAATTCAAGCAGCTCACAAAGGTTCTCCCGCAAGTGGGAGTTTTTGGTAATTATCAGAGTGGTTTTCATGCAGTAAAAATACCAGTAGCATTTGCCTGATAATAATGAGATAAATCATCTGTCATGATGATTTTCCACCGTGAAAAAAAATATTCTTAATTCCCGGTGTTCGCTTGGAGTTAGCAATTCTTCATAGAGAGCAGAACGTAATTAACGTGAGCTCGGGATTATTTTTTTAAACCTTAGTAGAAATGCCAATGCCAGTTCCACTCTCAACCTTATTACCTTATTTTGCTTTGACTGCTTATGATAAGGTAATAAGGTTTTGATTTATACTCCTTTGACTTTCTACTAAGGTTAATAAGGTTTCATTTGCGTGTAGCTGTTAGATTTTACCCTGATTTTAAGTTTGAATTATATAACGCAGTAGTGATTATTTTTTCTTCAACTTCTTTAAGAAAGGATGGTTGAGTTAACCTTTCTAATTCTGAACTCACGTTTATTAAATAGTCTTCCCGGCCCACTTCCAGGAATGGCTTCGCATTATTTTTTTACCCTTCGATAGCGAAATTGAATAATGATCTGAGCCCTTATGCTCTTCGCTTTTTCACGCGGCTAATCCTCAGAGAGCTATTCATCTTTTTCTTAACAGTTGATACAAGCTTCTCATTTGGTTTGCCAACTTCATACCATTGCGGATCAATAGAAAGAATAATGGATGGTGAAGAGTCTTCAGGAATATTTACAACCGGCTTTTCTTTCGGTGACATAATGATTCGTTTTTAGGAAGACATGAAAATTTCAAATTAATGCAATCAATTTCCCGGTAACGTAACCAAAGGTATTGCTGAGTTTATGTATAAAATATGATAAGCGTCACAATAGGTTTTGATGGTTATCAATAATGAAAAAGCGAACGGTGTATCGTTAGTGCTCTCGCATTTTCTTCGTTATTAAAAGAAAATTGTTTTAAAATTTACGAGCATCTTTTTTTTCCGCTGTCTCCCCGGGATGAGGTGATGAATACAGTTAATACGCTCCATGTGCATAATCATGATGAATATCATTGGTCACAATAAGTTCCCGGGATAAGTTTGTTGAATCTTCCCGTACAATTAAACTAATAAATGATGGGTTCCAAATCCACGATTACCCTGCTTCAAATTATTGCGCTCATAATTCTTCTTCTCAGCAACATACAATCGCAGGCACAGAATCCGCAAAAGCCCTCCACAAATGTTCAGCAACAAATAACAGAAATGAAACGCAGGTGGGATACTCCGGCATGGACTGATACTTTGAAAAATCCATACGCTCATAACAAAGCAGCAACTGACAGCGGAAAAATTATTTATCAGAGGATATGCGTGGTTTGCCACGGAAGCGGTGGTAAGGGTGATGGAATTGCTGCAGCAGGATTGAGCATGAAGCCCGCCGATCACACTTCACCCAATGTGCAACTGCAAACGGATGGCTCGTTGTGGTATGAGCTTTCAAATGGTCATGCACCCATGCCCGCGTATAAAAATGTGCTCACTGCAAAACAGCGGTGGGAGTTGATCAATTACATCAGGACATTGGATAAGTCAAAAGCTAAAACTTCTTCTCATTAAATTCTTCACCTATAAAACTTTTCTACATGAAAAAATTTCTGCTGCTGTTACTGCTCATCACAGCGTGGGCATCGAATGCATTCAGCCAGAATGATGAAAAGGAAGGTCCCCGAATTTTTGGCGCCAGCAAAATGCTACTCACCGGAAATGCACAGGCATCTTTCGTCATGGATTCGGCTAATGTGAATTTCGGTGAGCTTGCTTTCAAACCAATTTTTCTCTGGTCGCTTTCCGACAAACTTTTCATCGAATCGGAAGTTGAAATTGAGACGAGTGAAGAAGGTCCTGAACTGGTGCTTGAATTTGTAAACATGTGTTACAAAATCACACCTTATACTACTCTTCATTTCGGAAGATTTCTCCCGAAGTTTGGCATGTATCGCGGTCGCTTGGGCGAAGCGTTCGTCAACCGGTTCGGTACGGACCCTGTTGGATTTGGTGATGGCGGAATTGGACCGATGGTAGAAGAAGGCATAGGCGTTGAGGGTGGAATTCCACTGGGTTCTGCAAAAATGAATTATGATATATGGGTTTCAGATGGTCCGCAGTTGATCGAGGGTGGTGATGATGCAGGTCAGTTTGAATACGAAGCGTACACTGATAACAACAAAAACAAAGCGATCGGTGGAAGGATTGGAGTTCTCCCATTTTCAAACTCATCCTTGGAACTTGGGTTCTCCTATGAGATGGCTGATAAAACAGGCGGAACAAGTTCCGATGTTGAAAGTGTTGGTGTTCAAATGATGGCGGTGGATGCCAATTTCTTTCACACAATTTCTCCATTGAAAAGCACCGTCAGAATTTTGGGTGAATGGAAAAATCAAATGGTGGATGATGCCTTTTATCCTGACATCGAAGACTCGATTAATGACAATAACAGCTCAGCGCTATACGGGGTAGTCGCACTTCGACCTTCATTAGTTGACAGTAAAGTCCTGAGAAATCTTGAAGTTGCCTTTCGCTATTCGAGCTTTATGCGACCAGAAGGAGGCTGGGGCGGGAAAGATCTCACTCAAACCGCAGTAGCTCTTGACTATTGGCTGAAGTGGAATTGTGTCGCTAAGCTCATGTGGCAGCATCAAACAGATGAGCTCGATCAATTCATCTTTCAATTAGTCTATGGATTTTAAATCATCAAAAACATTCCGGAGAAACAAATCATGAAAAAGCTCATAATAGTACTCGCCTGTTCAGTCGCCTTCTCAGTAATTCTGTTCAGTAGTTGTGCACCAACTCAAAAGATAAAAGACAAAACAGGTGCTCAGCTATGGGGTGAAAACTGTAACCGTTGCCATAATGCACCCTCGATGGAACAGTATGGCAAAGATCAATGGGTGGTTATCGGTGATCACATGCGTGTGCGCGCAAACGTTACCGATGAGGAAGCAAGTAAGATCGTTGCCTTTTTACAGGGCAGCGGCCAATAAAATTTTTCAAGTGAATTATTTGAAAGCGCTCATCTGAAAACATTTCTATCTTTGGTTTTCATTCACCAAAAACCAAAACATGAATCGAAAATTCATATTAGTCCTTGCAGCCCTCATGGTCTTTTTATACATCCGCTGCGGGTCGAACACAGAACCAGGTAATGAAAACACTTCTGCATCGGAGTATCAACCTGCTAAATCAACCACAGATACGGTGGTTCTTTCTATGGGAGAAAATTCCAAAGGCATCGGAAGGTTCAAAGATATTCAGCTCACTCATCCTCTTGATGAAAGCATGGTGACTAAGGGAGAGGCTATTTACCAGGCAAAATGCTATTCATGTCACAAGCTTACCGATGAAAAATTAGTAGGACCCGGATGGAAAGGTGTGACTGACAGAAGAACACCAGAATGGATCCTGAATTTCATCACCAACACCAGTGTGATGCTCGATAGCGATCTGGTTGCTCAAGCGATGATGGCTACCTGCCTCGTGCGTATGCCGAATCAAAGTCTCTCTGATGATGAGGCACGCGAGGCTCTTGAGTTCCAGCGCAAGAACGACGGGAAGAATTAACCGGATTTTTTTCTGTTGAAAAAAACAATGGCACGCAAAATTTTTCCGATGTAATTGTAGAGAGCAAAGAAGAAATCTACTCAGCCACAATTTGTCCTACAGCTCCTTTGGTTGCCTTTGCAAATGAGTGGTCAACAAATGTGTAAATTCCTTTTTCAGGAAGTATGAATTCTACAATAGCGCCGCTGCTTGGTGCCAGCGAAACGGTCTGCATACCATGCAGCACGTTTTGAGGATTGCCATCCATCCACACCAGATCGAAGAGAGTACCAATCACGTGAAATGCTGAAAAAAGATTTGGGCCAGCATTTAGCACATACATGCGCACACGCTCACCTGCCTTTGCATTGAGCGGACTGTTTACATATTGCTGATATTTTCCGTTAAAAGTTACGTATGCTGGTTGCATGTTCAAAGCAGCATTGAGATCGGGTACATACACACTGTCCTTGTTTTTCTTCAGGTAGAATTCGCTTTCAACAATGGCAAATTCGCGGTCTGCTTTTCCGGGAAAACCATCATTGGGTTCCACTATTACCATCCCGATCATGCCATAAATCATGTGCTGCAATACCATAGGTGTTCCGCAATGGTACATGAGCACACCGGGATAATTGGCAGTCCAGGTAAAATGAATTGTTGCGCCGGGATCCACGCTGCGGTATTTGTCAAGAGGATTAACCATAGCAGGATGAAAATCAATTGAGTGCGGCATCTTCATGGAAATACCTGTGCCCTTATCAGCCCGG
>Ga0134121_10000737_pt1 | contig 34428 bp, 23 predicted proteins | sample KB301_FD_96463 | JGI IMG/M metagenome (GOLD analysis project Ga0134121, IMG submission 96463) | Terrestrial soil microbial communities without Nitrogen fertilizer from Kellogg Biological Station, Michigan, USA - KB3-0-1 | ecosystem: Environmental > Terrestrial > Soil > Unclassified ...
GACATTCGTGCGGTTTCTGCGGCCGCGCACCACGTGGGCGCGTTGTCCGTCGTGGACAACACGTTCCTCTCGCCCGCACTCCAGCAGCCGCTCGTGTTCGGAGCCGACCTGGTCGTGCACTCCACGACGAAGTATCTGAACGGGCACAGCGACGTGGTCGGTGGCGCCGTGGTCGCGGCCGATGCCGCACTCGGGGATGAGCTCGCGTGGTGGGCGAACTGTCTCGGGATCACCGGCGCGCCGTTCGACAGCTATCTCACCCTGCGCGGCATTCGGACGCTGCACGCACGCATGCGTGATCACGCCGTGAACGCCGAGCAGGTGGTACGCGTGCTGGCGGAGCATCCCGCCGTGGAGCGCGTGTACTATCCAGGCCTCGCGACCCACGAAGGCCACGAGGTGGCGCGAGCGCAGCAGTCGGGGTTCGGCGCGATGGTGAGTTTCGAGATCGCCGGCGGCACCGACGCGGTCGAGTTGCTGGCGTCGCGCCTCGAGTGCTTCACGCTCGCGGAGTCACTCGGCGGTGTCGAGAGTCTCGTGGCGCATCCTGCGACCATGACGCACGCCTCGATGGACGCGGCGGCGCGCGCCGACGCGGGAATCACCGACTCTCTCGTGCGCTTGTCCGTGGGAATCGAGTCGGCGGAAGACCTCGTGCGCGATCTCACGGCGGCGCTCGACGCGGTCGCGGCGTCCGGGCAGCGTGTGGCGGTCGCGCCGGTGGCGCGCGTTGAATCACGGGTGAACGACCCGGCGCACACCCCGGCCGATGTCGTGGTCCTTGGCGCCGGCGCCATCGCACGCGAGCTCATCGCGCAGGTGAACGCGTGCCGCGAGCACAGCGGCGCTCCGCTTCGCATCGCCGCCGTGGTGGACCGCAGTGGATTCGTCGTCGCCGAGGGCGGCATCCCGCGTGCCACCCTCGACGACCTGTGTACGTGGAAGCGCGCGGGGCATTCGCTCGCGACATTCGTCCGTGGCCGGACCGCGACGCCACACATGGCGTTCACGACCATCTCGCGGGTTCGCCTCAATCGCCCGATCCTCGTCGACGCGACCGCGACGGATACGACCGAGCTGCTGCACACGGCGCTCCGCCGTGGGTTCGACATCGTGCTCGCGAACAAGGTCCCCATCGCCGGCGGTCAGGGGCCGGTCGATCGTCTCCGCGACCTCGCTCACCGCGAAGGGCGGCGCATCCTATATGAAGCGACCGTCGGCGCCGGACTTCCCGTAATCGACACGTTGCGCAGGCTCGCCGAAGCCGGAGATGACGTCCTCTCCGTGGAGGGGTGTCCGTCGGGCACGCTCGGCTTTCTCTTCGCCGAGCTGAGCAACGACGTTCCATTCTCGCAGGCGCTTGCCGCCGCCGTCGCGAGTGGGTACACCGAGCCCGATCCGCGCATCGACCTTTCGGGCATCGACGTGGCGCGAAAGGCGCTGATCCTCGCGCGCGATATCGGCTATCGGGGCGAGCTGAGCGATGTCACGGTCGAATCGCTCGTGCCCGCGCAGTTTGCGACCACCTCTCGCGAAGACTTCCTGTTACGCGCGTCCGAGCTCGATTCCGAATGGCGGACGCGTGTTGAGCGCGCACGCGCGGGCGGCAAGGTCCTCCGGTACCGCGCGCGCGTCACGCCCGATGCGATCACGGTGGGTCTCGTCGAGGTCCCGGCCGGCGACCCCCTGGGCACGCTCACGGGAACGGACAATCAGTTCACGTTCACGACGACGCGTTACCGCACGAATCCGCTTGTGATCACGGGCCCCGGTGCCGGCGCCGCCGTGACGGCCGCGGGCGTGCTCAACGACGTGCTCACCGCCGAGCGCGCGCCGCGGCTCGAGCGCGGCATCACGCCTGACCACGCGCCGGAACGACGCGCCGCCAGTCTCGCCTTCAGCGGTGCCGTTTAGGCTGCTTCGCTCCGGGATTGCAGATGGGACAGGGACCGGCGCCGCGGTACTTGTGGCCGCGGCTGCACGTTTTCCAGCCGCCCGCGTTGGGTTTCGGCATGACTGTTACACACTTCAACTGCAGCTTCGGTTCAGTTGAGGAGCAGTGGCTGGCAATGTGACGGCTCGTTGCGGACCCAACCCGCGCGGCGCCTATTAGCCGCTCGGCGCGTTCACCAAACCATTTTCAGGTCGCAACAATGCCAGCCAGGCAACAGTTCATCATTCTGCCGCCGCGAGGACTGCAGGCCAATGTCGTCAGTCCCACGCCGGCCGCCGTCGAACAGTTTCTCACGTCGCTGGAATTCGTGCGCACGTCGGGGAGCAACAGGAAGGTTCTCGCCGCGGCGCGAGTGCCGTCCGACATCCGTGTCATTGACTCGATTCACGAGAACGGTGCGAAGCTCGTCGAGATGAGCCCCGAAAGTGTGAGCGCGCTCCGCGCGCGCGAGCCCGGCATACGAATTGTGCCCGTGGTGCATTACTTCCCTGCGCTCGCGCCGCGGATGGCCGTGGCGAAGAAGTTCAAGGCGACGGCCGCCAGCACCGGCACGATCGACATCGTTGTCGCGTCGGCGGGCGACGGCGCGCCGGTTACACGCGCAACGGTGGTGGCATTTACGGACTTCGACGCGCGCGTTGGTGCGCAGGCGAAAACGAACGCGAGTGGCGTTGCCCGGCTCGCGCTGGGCGGAAGCTCGAAGAAGCTCGAGCGTCTGTACGTCTATCCCAACGGCGGCTTCTGGAACGGCTTCCGGAAGAACTTCCAGATCAAGACCGGCACGAAGGTCGCGCTCGAGCCCATTGCGCTCGACTTCACCGACTGTCTGCGGCACTTCTACGGTAATTCGCCGCTGACCGCAGGCAGCGGTTTGACAGTCGGCGTAGTCGACACCGGCATCGAACCCCACCCGGATCTCGTGATTGCCGGCGGGACGAACACGGTGCCCGGGGAGGATTCCAACGACTTCGGCGACAATGGCGAAGGCCATGGCACGCACTGCGCCGGCATCATTGCCGCGCGAGGAACGCCGCCGCACGGCATTCGCGGCATCGCGCCGGGCGTCAAGCTTCGCAGTTACCGCGTGTTTCCGGAGGGCGACGGAGGCGCGTCGAACTTCTCCATTGCCAAGGCGCTCGATCGTGCGGTGACCGACGGGTGCGATCTGATCAACATGAGTCTCGGCGGTGGTCCGCAGGACGAAGCGACGCACTCCGCGATCGCGCATGCGCGCGCCAACGGCGTGCTCGTGTTCGTCGCAAACGGCAACGACGACCGGTCGCCGGTAAGCTTTCCCGCCGCAGATTCACTCGCGATGGCCGTATCCGCGATGGGGCGCAAAGGCACCTTTCCGCCGAAGACCACAGAAGTCGACGACGTCGCCGCGCCGTTCGGCAAGGACAAGAAGGACTTTGTGGCGAGCTTCTCGAACATCGGCTCAGAAACGGATCTGACCGGCACCGGTGTCGGCATCATCTCGACATTTCCCGGCGGCTACGCGGTCATGGATGGCACCTCCATGGCGTGTCCGTCGGCCGTCGGCGCCGCCGCCAAACTCCTGTCATCGCTTCCCGCGATCACCAGCTTGCCGCGCAACGAGGCGCGCTCAGACGCGATGGCCAAAGCGGTGCTGGACGCCGCGAAACCACGCGGATTCGGCGCGATCTTTGAAGGGCAGGGACTCCTGGTGTAATCTCCGGCATGGCGCGCTACGTCATTCGATTCACGGACAACTCCGGGGAGCCTCCGCCGGATGACGCAGCGCGTGTGCGCCGGGCGCCGAGCGCGAAGATCATCGATGACACCGGACGCATGATGCTGGTGGACCTGGACGACGATGACGCGCGCGCGCTGACGAAATCGCTGCCCAAGTGGGTCGTCGTTCGGGAGTCGACGGTGCCCGTGCCGGATCCGCGAAAAAAACTTCGCGACCGGTAGCGGGCACGGCCCGAGGTTCAGTGCCGGTGCTGCATCGCCTCGTATTCGGCGCGCAACCGGTCGAGGATCATTCGCTTGAAGTCCTTGCCGAGCTTGCCAAGGCCCTGCAGCGCGTCATCGGCAATCCCGCGGAAACCGCAGCCTTCTGATTCCGGCGCAGTGCCTGCAAGGAAATACTCGCGTTCCCCGCACGAGCCCCAGCCGCCGCTCGACGCGTAGCTCTCTTCGATTCCGTCGGGCACGTCGAACGATTCCACCTGCGTCGCGTCGGCGATCGTGAAGAAATCCGCGACGATCGGTACCGCCGCCGCGCCGCCGCTCAATCGAAGCGAGCGCCCGTCGTCATAGCCCACCCACACGCCCACGACGATCGTCGGCGAGTAGGCAATGAACCACGCGTCGCGCCAGTCGTTCGACGTGCCGGTCTTGCCCGCGATGTCGCCGTCGAAGCGCTCCGCGCCGAGCGCGCGACCGGTGCCGCGCTGCACGGCGCCCTCGAGCGCCGACGTCACGAGGAACGTTGCCGCGGCGTCCGCCACGCGCGAGACGTTCGACGCCGGCGCTTCTTCGACATCGCCACCCTTTTTCTCCCGCCGTCCGACGATTGTGCGCGTGTCGGCAAGTTTGCCCTGCGCCGCGAGCACACCGTACGCGCGAACGAGCTCGAGCAGCGTGACCTCGCTGCTGCCGAGCGCGAGACTTGGCACGGCCTTGAGGTCACTGGTGATGCCAAGGCGCTGCGCCGTCTGGGCGATGCGTTTCGGCCCGATCGCGAGTCCCACGCGCGCAAACGGGACGTTGAGCGACTGTTCGAGGGCCTGGCGGAACGTCACGTCGCCGCGGAATCCGCCGTCGTAGTCGACGGGTTGCCACACGCCCTGCGGTGTCGGCACGCTGAGCGGTTCATCCTTGAGAATCGACGCCAGCGTGAACGCGGGGCGTCCGTTTGCGACGCCTTCGAGTGCGGCCAGCGCAACGAACGGCTTGAACGCGCTGCCGGGCTGGCGCAGCGCGAACGCGGCGCGGTTGAACTGCGAGTACCGGTAATCGCGGCCACCCACCATCGCGAGCACGTCACCGGTTCGCGGATCGATGGCGACGAGCGCGGCCTGCGCGCCAGGAAGCCCGAGCCGCGGGAGTCCGCGCGCAATGGCGCGCTCAGCGCTCCGCTGAAGCGTGGCGTCGAGCGTGGTATAGATCGCGGCGCCGCGCTCGGGGAGATTCTTGCCGGCGGAGCCCGCGACGAAATCACGGAAGTAGCGGCCGTCGATCGACGTGAGCGGATAACTGCGCGTGCCGATGCGCGCATTCTTCGCACGCTCGGCGACGTCGGGCTCGATGCGTTTCTGTTGCGCCATGAGCGCGAGCACGAGATTGCGGCGGCTGAGCGCGTCATCCGGATGGCGCGTGGGGGCGAGCCTGTTCGGTGACCGGATCATGCCCGCGAGGAGCGCCGACTCGGAGAGGGAAATGCGCCCGACCGGTTTTCCGAAGTAATAGCGCGAGGCCGCACCGACGCCGTGGATCGCGACGGCGCCGTCCTGTCCGAAATAGATCTCGTTGAGGTACGCCTCGAGGATCTGCTGCTTGGTATACCGGATCTCGAGCATGGTCGCGAGCGCCGCTTCGCGAAGCTTGCGGAGCGGCGTACGGTGAGCGGAGAGATAGAGATTCTTCGCGAGCTGCTGCGTGATCGTGCTGCCGCCTTCAGCCACTCCGACCGCCTTGACGTTGGCAACAAGCGCGCCGCCCACGCGCTTCCAGTCGAGGCCGTGGTGGTCGTAGAAGCGCTGGTCCTCGACCGCGAGCACGGCGTCGATGAGGGGCTTGGGGACCCGATCGAGCTCGACGGGTTCACGTTGTTCGTTGAGCGCCGCGTTCAGCGAACCGATCGCAACCGCACCGCGCCGCGACGCATCCCCCCAGGCAACCGGGCGCGTATAAAGCGCGCTCGGCGCGCGTGCGGCGGGAGGCGCGATGTGGGCGCGGATGAGTGCTTCGGCTGTGACGCCCACGAAACCGGCCGCGAACAAAACGAGGAGCGTGCGCAGCACGCGCCTCTTCGTAACGCGCGCGCGAAGCCACCGGATCCCCGCGGCAATGCTCCGCCGTGCAGGTGCGGGAGTTAAGGACTCAGGGGTCGGGGTGGGGCCGGGCAAGTCCAAGGGCGGCGTCTCCTTGACGTGAGACACCGGACGAGGTCAAATGGATCTCAGTTTCACGGGTCGTCCCACACACACGCAGGGGTCAGCTGGGGTACGTTGACGACGAACTGCGTGAAGACCAACTACGTGAAGGCGAACTGCGTGAGGGCGAACTGCGTCGCCGCCAGGCCACGCCGTTCCGCCTTCACGCCGTTCCGTCTTCACGCCGTTCCGCGGTAACCCAGTAACCGCCCTCACGCATAACGAACGTGCCATACCATCCCCCTCAACACGTGCCATCCGTTAACCACGCGGGCTGGCGGTTCGATTACGCTGTTCCCGACTTGGCGAATGGCGGCCTTGTTGTCTCGAACGCACGGTTTCATGGCCGCCTCGTCCTGGTCGAGGGGTCACAGCCGTTCTCGCTCACCGTCTACCACGACATTACCAACGTCGGGGACCATCTTGAAACCGTCTACAAGGACGGATTGGGGAACGGAGCATGTTCTTCCGGCGGATCCCCGTATCGCGCGATTGTCCCTTCAGCTCCAAACGGTGCGGCCGACGCGCTGGAACCGCGGCACTACGCGACGAACGGTGGGCCGTGGGACCCGCTCTCGAGTCCTGGGGGCGCGGTGAGAGTAGAGCTGCATGAGCCGGACCTCACCGAACCCGCGCGCGCAGTTGTCTGGGCCAAGTTCGAAATGCATCACTATCAGTTCATCCACCGCTGGGAGTTCAACGCCGGCGGCACGATCGATGTACGTGTCGGACTTGGCGGAAAACTCAATGACGCGGTCACAGATCCGCGCATGTTGAATCACATCCACCAGTTCTACTTCAGGTTGCGATTCAACCTCGATGCGCTCGGAGACAATGCGGCGCAGCGTTTCGACCACGCCGGATTCATTCCCGGCCAGGATCAATGGACGGACATCACCCACGAGCAGGTGGAGATCGGGTCCCCAAACGGAAGAACGAAGTGGCGTGTGCGCAGTGGGTCTCCAAAGCCAAATGGGCGCTATCGCTCGTACGAATTGATTCCCGGCTCTGACGGTGCAGTCGATGGGGAGTTTTCGTCGGGCGACTTGTGGGTGTTGAATTTTGATTCGGCTGAAACGGGCGCCGATGTCGAGTGCGATGACTCGATCCTTTCACGCTCGTATGTCGATCCAGCCGCCACAATCGACGGATCGGAGATCGTGTTTTGGCATTGCCTCCGTCACCATCACGAAGCTCGCCAGTTCGGCGAGGAACAGGCCGTGGTTCCCCATGAGTTCATCGGGTTCTCACTCGAGCCCCGTGACTTCCTGGACGACACGCTCCGCCGCCTGTACACGACAGACCCTCCGTCGCCAATCGGTCCGCCGCCGCGCCCGGATCCGCGCGGACCTGATCCGTCATGAACAACCACACGATCTGCATGCCGGCGAGCTTCGTGAGGACCAACTACGTAAGGGCGAACTACGTAAGGGCGAAGTGCGTAAGGGCGAAGTACGCGAAGGCGAACTGCGTGAGGGCGAACTGCGTGACGGCGAACTGCGTCGCCGCCCAGGCCACGCCGTCCCGCCTTCACGTGGTTTCGCCTTCACGTAGTTCCGCGTTCACGCCGTTCCGCCTTCACGCAGTTCTGCCTTCACGCAGTTCTGCCTTCACGCAGTTCTGCCTTCACGCAGCGGCCGCGGTCTAACGCCTAATTCCAGGTCCTCAGTGTCGCCGTGTCCTCCGCGAAGATGGTCGTGAAGAACCCGTCGATCATTTTGAGCTCTTCTGCCACCGTCATTCCGGGGAGGGCCGGGAACTCTCCCTCGAGGTCCACGCGGGTCCGGTTGTTCTGCTCCGTGTACGTGTGCGTGAACCGGGCGCCGCTGAACATTCCTCCGATCATCTCGGTCTGCACGCCGCGCGGAGCGTCGAGGGTGTGCTTTACGGTCATCTCGCCCGTCGTGCCGTCGGGGTGATACACCTCGACCGCAAGCGTCACCACGTCACCGTCGATGCTCACGAGGTTGTGGCTCTTGAACGCCTGGTGCTGGTGGTTCCCGACCTGCATGTAGCGGTAGAGCTTTTCGGTTGGCGCGTCGAACGTCGTGATCCCTTCCTTCCTGTAGCGCACGCGTCCGTTCGCGGGTTGCGGCACAATGCGGATGTAGGGCTTCGGCGCGCGCCAGCCGTTCGGGAACAGCGTCTTCGCTTCGTCGTTGCTGACAGCCGGCAGGATGATCACGTCATCGCCAGGCTGCCACTGCGCGGGAGTCGCGACGCGCTTCTGCGCGGTGAGCTGCAGCGAATCGACCACGCGCAGCAACTCGTCGAAGTTGCGGCCGGTCGCCATTGGATACGCAATGGTGAGCCTGATTTTCTTGTCCGGCCCGATCACGTACACCACCCGCACGGTCTGATTGTCCGCCGCCGTGCGCCCCTCGGACGTCTCGCCCGCGGAATCCGGAAGCATTTGATAGAGCTTCGAGATCGCGAGCGTGGGATCGCCGATCATGGGGAAGGTCACTGCTGCGCCTTGCGTCTCCTCGATGTCCTTCGACCACAGCACGTGCTGCTCGACGGGATCGACGGACAGGCCGATGAGCTTGACGCCGCGCTTCTCGAACTCCGGCTTGATTGCCGCGAGGTAGCCGAGCTCGGTCGTGCACACCGGCGTGAAGTCCTTGGGGTGCGAGAACAGGATGCCCCACGAATCACCGAGCCATTCGTGGAAGGAGATGCGGCCCTGGGTGGTGTCGGCGCTGAAGTCCGGGGCGGGGGCGTTGATGCTGAGCGACATGTCGTTCTCCGGAAAAGGTTGGCGTTTGATCTGGGCGTGAATCTCGGAGCCCGGCGTTCCTCCCCCGTTCCCCGGCCGGCGGGTCCGTGTGTTCACGGCTCGCCAGCCCTCTATCCGGCGCGCTAGGTTCGTGCGATGCGAGTCGAAGTTGATGTCCTGGGGCGCTTTGAAGTCCGCGTAAACGGCGTCGCCGTGTCCGCAGAAAGCTGGAAGCGCGCCGCGAGCGCGCACCTCGTGAAGCTCCTCGCGCTGAGTCCCGGTCATCGCCTGCACCGCGAACAGGCGATGGAGGCGCTCTGGCTGGAGACGTCGCCGGACGCGGGCTCGGCGAATCTTCGCAAGGCAGTACACTTCGCGCGCCGCGCGCTCGATTCGCACGACGCGATCATGTTCGATAATGAAATCGTGGCGATTGGCGGCGACGTCGCCGTGGACGCCGAATCGTTCGAATCAGCGGCGAAGGCCGCGCTCAAGTCGAATGACGCATCCGCCTGCGCGCGTGCAGCCGACCTCTGCCGCGGTGCACTCCTCCCGGATGACCGCTACGCCGCGTGGGCTGATGAGCCGCGCGAACGGCTGCGGCAGTTGCACATGCGTGTGCTGCGCGCGGGCGGCCAATGGGAGCGGCTGCTGGAAGCGGACCCCTCGGACGAAGAAGCCCAGCGCGCGGTCATGCAGTCTGCGCTCGACGCCGGCAACCGCGGCGAAGTGATCCGGCGCTTCCAGCGGCTTCGCGAGCAGCTGCGTGCCGATCTCGGTGTCGGTCCGGCGAAAGCGACGGTCGCGCTCTATGAGAAGGCGCTCGCGTCGGACGCGCCGAACGTGCCGAGTCTCACGGATCGCGTGCGTGCATCGCTTGCGTGGGGAATCATCCATCTCAACAGCGGAGAGTTCGCGAAGGCCGACGCCGCGGGCCGCGAAGCGCGCACGCTCGCGATCCAGGCGAACCTCGGTCGCGAAGTTGGCGAAGCGAGCGCGCTCGTCGGCCTCGCCGCCCACATGCAGGGCAAGTGGCCCGACATTTTCCGCACCGAGTTCGTTGAGTCGGTACGCGCGGGGGCATTCGTCACCACGTGCGTGTTCGACGGCCACCTCTGTCTCGCCGAATTCTGTCTCTGCGGCGCCGGTGGTCATGAATCGGTCGCCGGCTCCGCGCGCGAGCTGCTCGCAGTAGCCGAGGGCGCGGGGTCAGTAGCGGGACGCGCGCTCGCGACGCTGATCCTTGGCGAGGCCGAGCTCTTTGCGGGTAACCTGGACGCCGCTGAGCGATTGCTGACCGAAGCCGATTCGCTTCACGAAAGCGTTCATGCGGACGCCGGGCGCGTGATCACGCTGCAGCGACTGGCGGAAGTGATGCTCGCACGCGGCCGGAAATACCGCGCGGCGCGCGTCCTGCAGAAGGCACGCGGCATGGCCGAGGCGCACTGGCTCGCTCCGCACCTTCGGATCCGGTTGCAGGCGCTGGCGGTCGAGAGCGCGTCGAGCGCCACAAACGCGCGCAACGCCATTCGTGATGGCGACCAGCTCATGGCGGGCTCGGGGATGTGTCAGCCGTGCTCGATCGGGTTTCGCGTGGCCGCGTGCATCGCGCTTGCGGAGTCGGGCGAGCTGGCCGATGCGAGCCGCAGGCTCGATGAAGCCGAGCGCGTGGCGGGCATGTGGCAGGGCGGTCCGTGGGTCGCGGCCGTGTGGGAAGCGCGCGGGGTTCATCGCAGAGCGCAGGGGCACGCAGACCAGGCGAACGCGCTTTTCCGCGAAGCGGCGGCGCGTTACTCACAACTCGGGCGCGGCCTTGACGCGACGCGGTGCGAAGGCCGCGTGACCTGACCGGGCGATTCAACCGTGTTGGTGCGCGGGCGGACTCAGCGCGGTGGTGGGGGCGGATCGAGCCGCACGAACTGCCCTGCGTCGATCACGCCGTTCTTCACCGTGTAGAGCGTGAAGCCGGATGGAACGACGACCGGACCCGCGACATTCCCCGCGGTAATCGCCGAGCTGACATCAAAGCGCGCCGCCATCCCGTCAGTCACGAAATTCACATGCTCGGCCGAGTGTGTGTGCGAGCCGAGCCCGAGCACGAACTGGTGTCCGCGCATGAGCTCCAGCACCTGGGGCAGATTGCCAACGGTGTGGCGGAATGATTTGACGCCGTTCACGATCGCCACGCTGCTCACGAGCGGATCGTCGAGGTACCCGATCACCTGCCACCAGCCGGACACGAACGGGATGTGATTGAACGTGACGATTGGCGTCGAGGCCGGGACGTGCTCGAGATCCCGCTTCAGCCACGCCATCTGCACGCTGTCGATGTTGCCGTAGTACGCCGAGTCATCGACGGAAATCGAGTTCAGCCCGATGAAGTGCACGCCGCCGTAGGTGAACGAGTAGTAATCGGGGCCAAAGTACGAGCGGTACATCGCGCGGTTGTACATCGGGTTGCGGGGGTCGATGTGCGAGCGCGACCGGATGATGCCGAAGTGATCGTGGTTTCCAGGCACCGTCCAAAGCGGAACGTGAAACGCCTTCGATTCGGCTACGAACAGGTCGAAGTATGCGCGAGCTTGCGGCTCCTGCTGGCTCATCGCGTCCCGGACGAGATCGCCGCCCATGAGCACGAACGATGCGTGCAAGGAATCCGTCAGCGAACGAAATCGCCTGAAACGATTCACGTTGGCCGGCTCGATGTGCGAGTCGGAACCGTGTGCGAACGTAAATGTTCGCGACTGCGTCTCCTTCGCGAGTGCGAACGTGATCGCTGCAGCCTGTGACTGGGTGGCGCGCCAGAAACCACCCACGCTCCGGTATCCGTCGGGAACAGAGACGAAAATGATTCCGGTTGCACTCGGTGGAATTGCAAACGCTCCCGCCGAGTCGGTGACGACCACGTCATTCTGATTCGAAACGGCGACGCCGCCAACGCCGCGCTCGCCCGCATCGCGCGCACCGTTGGCGTTGGCATCGGCGAAAACAACGCCGCGGACTCTGCCGTCCTGCGCCCAAACACTGGCCGAGGGTACGACGGTCGCGAAGGCGACGGAGGCTATGAGAAACAGGAATGTTCGCATGCGCTCAAGTTGTAGCGCCTGCCGGCGAACCGCATCACCCGCGTGAGAGACGCGACGCCCTCGCCCCGGAATTTTCGCGGCTCAACCCAACGGTCAGGCCGCCTGCACGGTGGCGCTATCAAATACTCGGTCGCGTTCGATGACCTGGTGACCCAGCCGGAGAGCACCCACGATGGAATCGCTGCTTCAGGACGTCCGCTACGCCGTTCGCGCGCTGCTCAAGGCGCCGGCATTTCTCACGATCACCGTGCTCACGCTCGCGCTCGGCATCGGTGCCAATCTCGCCATCTTCAGCGTCGTGAGCGCGGTGATTCTGCGCCCGCTCCCGTTTCCGCACAGCGACAGGCTCGTGCGCATCTACGACGACCTTGCGGGCGCTGGCGCAAAGGATGTTGGCATGTCCGTGCCGGAACTTGCGGACCTCAAGCAGGCGGGCGTGTTCGAAGACATCACCGTCATCTTCCCGGCGAGCACCGCGCTCGCGGGCGGTGACCGCGTCGAACGCATCGAGCTGATGGCGACGACCCCCAACTATTTCGAGTTCCTGGGCGCAAAGGCTGCGCACGGCCGCGTGTATGGAACGGCTGACGGTGTGCCGGGATTCTCCGACGGCGTCGTGATCAGCGACGGCCTCTGGAAACGCCAGTTTGGGGGCGACCCGAACGTCATCGGCAAGAAGATTCGAGTCGACGAAGACCCATACACGATCATCGGCGTCATGCCGCCCGACTTCCGCCATCCGGGCAATACGGTGAGCGGCGATGTCGACATCTGGGGAGCGTGCGGGTTCATCGCGGCTCCATTCCCCGATCCGCCGGTGCGTGCGGCGCGGGTGCTGCCCGGCGCCATGGGGCGCCTCAAGCCCGGCGTCACGGCGGCGCAGGCACAGGCAAAACTGAACGCGCTCACGGCGAATCTCCGTCAGCAATACCCGAACGACTATCCCGACAACCTCAAGTGGTCGGTGCGCCTGCAATCGGCGCAGGAAAGTCTGACTGGCAACGTGAAGCCGACGCTGCTCATTCTGCTCACGGCCGTTGGGTTCGTCCTCCTCCTTGTGTGCGTGAACCTCGCCGGGCTGCTCCTCGCACGGTTTTCCTCGCGCGCCTCGGAGTTTGCTCTCAGGCAGGCCCTTGGTGCGACTCCGCGTCGGCTCGCACGACAGGTGCTGACGGAGAGTGCGCTCATCTCCGTTGCGGGGGGAGTCGTTGCGCTCGTGATATTGCGTGCACTGCGCACGCCGCTCGTCTCGCTGATGCCGGCGGATATCCCGCGCACGACCGAGATCGGCGCGGATTGGCGCCTCGTGATTATCGCGCTCCTCACGTCAGTCATGACAGGATTGCTCGTAGGAATCATCCCGGCGCTGCACGCGGCGAAAGTCGAGCCGCACGATCAACTCAAGGAAGGGGGGCGCAGCGGCTCTGCGCTCAGCAAGCGACAGGGGCGATCGCGCGCGGCGCTCGTCGTCGTGGAAGTGGCGCTGTCGGTGGTGCTGCTGACTGCGGCCGGATTGCAGGTCCGGAGCTTTGCCGCCGTCATCGGCGAAAATCCGGGCGTGAACCCGGAGCACTTGATCGTGGGCCAGGTCTGGGTTCCCGTGCCGAACAACCCTTCCGCCAATCCGTACATCACGCCGGTGGCGCGTACGAACCTGATGCGCGGATTGCTCGAGCAGCTCGCACTGATGCCCGGCATCGAGAGCGCGTCACTGGGCGGAACGTCGGACATTCCGTTTCTCAATTCCGTGAACCGGACGTTCCCCTTTGCGCTTCCTGATGAACCAGCCTCCCAGGAGGGGAACCGCGCGGCGCAGTTCGGCACCGTCAGCGCGAACTACTTCGCGACGATGGGGACGGCGCTCAAGAGCGGGCGGGTGTTCTCCGATCACGATGATCCGCAGTCACCGCTGGTTGCAATCGTGAATGAGGCGTTCGTGCGCACGTTCGCGCCGAAGGGCGACCTCGTAGGACACCGGCTGCGGCTGGGGCGGAACACGGACTTCCAGATCGTCGGCGTCGTGGGCGACGTGCGGACGAACGGACTCGATGTCCCTGCCCCGCCGCGCATCTATACGTCCATTCTCCAGCGGCCGACGATCACGCTCGCGGTGTTCGTGCGGACGAAGGCCGGCACCAGAGAAACAGAGTCCGGGATCAACAAACTCGTCCACACCGTCGATCCGGAGCTTCCCGTGTTTGGCGTGCGAACGATGGACGACGTCATGTCGCGGTCCATGGAGCGCCGAACGTTCTCGCTGTATCTCATCGCTGCGTTCGGCATTGCCGCGCTTCTGCTTGCCGTGCTCGGTATTTACGGCGTCATGTCGCTGCTCGTGAGCCAGCGCGCGTCCGAGTACGCGGTGCGGATGGCGCTCGGCGCGAGACCCCGCGATATCCTCGGGCTCGCGTTCCGCCCGGGACTGCGGCTTGCGGGCCTTGGCACCGCGATCGGCCTCGTCGCGGCACTTGGCGTTGGGAGCTGGATGGCAGCTCTCATCTACGGCGTGTCGGCGCGGGATCCGGTCACGCTCGCCGCGGTTGCCGTGATCCTTCCGCTCGCGGCAACTGTGGCGTGTCTCGTGCCCGCCGCGCGAGCGATGCGAGTGCCGCTATTGGATGTGTTGAAGAGTTAACTGCTCCACCTGCGGGAACTGCGGTTCACGCCCCTTCGCGCGCCAACCACTCCACGGCCGCCGCCATGTCACTGTAGAACACGCGACAGTCGCCTTCCCCAAATGCAAGGCGCGCGAGGTATGCGAGGCGGGTGTTCGGAACGACAATCGCTCGGCGCAGCCGAACGCCGGCGAGTTTCTCATCGAGATCCCTTTGCGACAGCGGTACATCAACCGGGGGCGACTCCATCTCCAGCGCGTCATACAGCACGCGGTGCACGCCGCGATCGCCTCGGTCCCGCACGATAAGGAGCACACGATCCTGACACTCGCGGAGCAGCGCTTCGGTCGGCTGTCCGCGCACGCGTGCAATGATCAGGTCGCCAACAGGCTCGACCCACAGCTGTCCGTCCATATGCCTCGCTGAGGATGACGGCGTTTTAGCCCCCGACTCAAGCGCGCGTTCCGGCGAGCTTGCTCGAAGAGGCTGCTTGTCTCCTCAGTTCCCGCCGTCAAGAGCAGCTATTCGGATTGCAATGCACTGGCGGGACTCACTCGAGACGCCCGAACCGCGGGAATCACAGTCGCCAGCAGTGTGATTCCGGTGATCGTCACTGTCGCAATCCCCAGGATCAGCGGATCCGATGCGTGAATGGCGTACACGCGGTTCGAGATGAGCTGCCCCGACGCGTACGCAAGCGCGACACCAATGCCGGCGCCGATTACGCCAAGGATCGCGCCGCGCTTCATGACCATTGCGAACACCGAACCGGGCGAAGCGCCGAGGGCGAGGCGGGTTGCCATTTCGTCTCGGCGCAGCGATGCGGTATACGAGATCACGCCGTAGATCCCGACCGCCGCGAGGACGACCGCGATCCCCGCGAACACGAGCATCAGTGTCATCCCGAGCTCCTGGCGACTCAGCGTGCCTTCAACCACATCGGTCGCGAGCTGGAAATCGATCGCCATCGTCGGATTGAACTTGCGCATTTCCGTGCGGATCGACTCCTCGACGCTATGGATGTCGCCCGTCGGAATGTGGACGACCGCGGTCAGCCGCCGAAGCGGGAACTGCGACAGCGGCGAATAAAACGCAGGCTCAGCGGCATCGCCGATCGATCGCTGGCGCACGTCGTCGATCACGCCGATGACCGTGACTTCGTTCTGCGGGTTCGGCGCGGGATAACCGGCCGAGAACTGCACACCGATCGGATCGCGGCCCTTGAGATAGCGCTCGACAAACACGCGATTCACGAGAGCGACGGGCGTACTCGTCGCGACGTCCGTGGTCGTGAAATCGCGCCCCTTGATGAGCGACGTCCCCATCGCCTCGAAGAGTCCCGGGCTCACGAAGCGCTGGCGAGTCCCCGGTGGGTTCGTGGCGTCGAACGCCTCGCCGTGAAATTGGGCCAGCAGGGAATTCTCGAGCGTGCCCTTGAGCGGATACGCCGAGATGAGGCCCGCGTCCTTGACGCCGGGAACACTGCGCAGCGCATTCACGATGTCGAGATGGGCCTGGCGCACCGCATCGGCACCCTGGAAGCGCTGTCCAAGGAACGTCACGTCGAACAGCACACGCTTGTCCGCCACGAAGCCCGGATTCGTGTGTCGCAGATTTGCAAATCCGCGCACGAGCCAGCCGGCGCCGGCGACCAGCATGATCGCGACCGCGACCTCGGCGACCGTCATTGCCGTAAGCCATCGCGACGTCCCGCGCCCCGCTGTCGCGGAGCGCGAGCTGTCGTTCATGAGCGAACGCATGTCACTGTGCATCAGCCGCACGGCCGGCGCGAGCCCGATGATCGCCGCAGTAATGACGAGCGTCACGAGCGTGAACAGCATCACGCGAGCGTCGAAGTGCACGGTGTCGAGGCGCGGAAGCCGGGACGCTCCGAGAGCAAGAAGTGCCCGCAACCCGACCATGCCCAGAATGATTCCGGCGATCGTTCCTGCCGTTGCGAGCACGAGCGACTCGGTGAGGAGCTGCCGGACCATGCGCGTCCACCCCGCGCCGAGCGCCGCGCGCAGAGCCATTTCGCGAGCGCGTGCCGCTGCCCGAGACAACATCAGGTTCGCCACGTTGACGCATGCAAGGAGGAGCAGCAGCCCGGTTGCCGACATGACGATGATCAGAATGGGCCCCAGGTCTCCAACGATTGCCTCCACGAGCGGACGCTGAACGTAGATGCGGTTGCGATCCGCGGCGGGAAAATCCGTCGCGAGTCCCGTCATCACGTTCGACATCTCGCTCTTCGCACGGTCGAGCGTCGCGCCGGGCTTGAGCCGCATGAATCCTTCCTGCCCGTGATTCACATCCGTCGGCGGTGTTCGCTGGGCGAGCCAGATGTCCGCGTTGTGCGGGACATCGAAGTCGGCGGGCGCAACGCCCGAAATCGTCGATGAGAATTCAACGAACCGGATCGGCTTCCCAACCACGTTCGGATCGCCGTGATAGAGGCTCTTCCAGAGCCGTGTCGAGATGACGACGGCGGGGAGCGGCCCGGGCTGCGGCGGCGCGTTCGGAACAGGCTGAAACACGAGATGGTCCTCGTGCTTGAATCCTCCGATAGTCATCGGCAGTCCGAACAGCTCGAAGAAGCCTTCGGTTACGCCATAGACCTGCACGTGCGATGGCCGGTCGTCGTCCGAGAGCAGCGTGAGGTCGCCGGGCTGAAACGACGCCGCGCGCTCGATCGAGAGCTTGGGATCGTTCAGCCGGGCGATCTCGCCGCCCGACAGCAACCCCGTGGTCACCCGCCCGTCGGTGAGCGCGGTGCGCAGGCTATAGAGGTTGTCCGGCTTCGGATACGGAAGCGGGTGGAGCAGCACCGCGCTCAAGGCGGTGAAGATCGCCGTTGTGGCGCCAATGCCGAGCGCAAGGGTCGCGATCGCCGTCAGCGGAAAACTCGGCGCTCGGCGGAACGCGCGCAGCGCGACCTTGATGTCCTGAAAGACCGTTTCCATGTCCTGGCTCCTCGTGGCTGCCCAGCTGGCGTCCGAGCACTACGATAACGCCGAGCCTGGGTGTCAGCTTGGACACGGGCCAGGCCGTTTCCGTCCACACTATTTGCCTGGTGGCAGCTCCGTGGGCCATCCGCGGACCGCCCAGTCCTCGAATGAGCCGTCGAAGAGTTTGACGTCGATGCCGAGCGTGCGTGCGGCGAAGACGACGAGCGTGGCCTGCTGGCCCACGTGACAGTAGGCAATGACGTTCTTCCCGGGTTGCCACCCCGCCGCGATGAACTTGTCTTTGAGCGCCTGCGGCGGCAGCAGGGTGGCCGTGGAGTCGAGTACACTCAGGTAGAAGAGGCTCTTCGCGCCGGGGATGTGGCCCTTCACCTGCACCTTTTCGTTACCCCCTGCGCTCGCGCCGTCGTAGAACGCAACGGCCCGCGCGTCGATCAATGCTGTCTCCGGCTTGCGGTCGCGCACCGCCTCGGCGCTCACAGTCACGGTCTTGAGCCTGAGGGCGCTGATCCTGCCGGGCGTGACCGTTGGCAGGTCCGCGGTCACGGGCAAGCCGCCCTTGCGCCAGTAGGTGAGACCGCCGTCGAGCATCGACGTCCGGCTTCCGAATCCGGCATGATCCAGCGTGAGAATGAGCCGTGTTGCGGGAGAGAACCATCCGCTGCCCGGAATCACGACGATGCGCGAGTTGTCCGAGATTCCGTGCTGCTCGAGAAACTTCTTCAGGGAATCGGCGCCGGGCAGCTCGAGCGCGAGGTCCGTGTGCGCGTCGAGCATGTTCGGTTCCACGAACTGCGATCCGGCAACGTGCGCGGAGTCGTACGCCGGCCGCGGCCCGATGTGAAGGAGCACGAGGTTCGGGTCCCTGAGGTGCGCCGAGAGCCATTCCCGCGACACGAGCAATGAATCGCGCGGTGTTTGCGCGCGCACAGCGAACGCAGCGGCGACGAATGTGAGAATGAAGAGAGTGCGGAGAGTTCGCATGGGAGACGGACGCCGTGGAGGGAGTGCTCCACGCTACGCTACAGTCCGTCCCGCGGTGTGCGTGATGAATGCCGGTTGTGTTTGGAAACTGTAAAATGCGGCGGCCTGAACATTGCCATGCCGTCGTGCTAGCTTTCCCGCCCGACCTCCAACAAGCAGATCGACGTGACACCTCGTCGAACATTCCTGATCATCACGTGCTGCTGCGGTGCGGTCTCCGCCGCGGCGTGTGCGAAAACCGAGACGAAATCGATGGCATCTGCCACCGGTGGTAACCCGTTCGCATCGCCGAGCACGCTCGCGTTCCAGGCGCCGCCGTTTGACCGCATCCACGACGCGGATTACGCGCCGGCATTCGAGACGGCCATGCGCGACCATCTCGCGGAAGTCGACTCGATCGCCGCGCAGAGTGCCGCGCCGACCTTCGACAACACCGTGGTCGCACTCGAGCGTGCGGGGCAGATGCTGCGGCGTGTGAACGGCGCTTTCACGGCCGTCACCAGCGCCAACACAAACGACTCGCTCCAGAAAACGCAGGAAGAGGTCGCGCCGAAACTCGCGGCCCACGGCGACGCGATCTACCTCAACAGCAAGCTCTACGCGCGCATCAAGGCCATCTTCGATCAGCGTGAAAAGCTCAGTCTCACGCCGGAACAGAAGTACCTCGTCGAGAACTACCACCGCGATTTCGTAAAAGCCGGAGCCGAGTTGTCCGACTCGCTCAAGGCGACTCTCCGGAAACTGAATCAGGAAGAAGCGTCACTCGCCACGCAATTCGAGAACCGTCTGCGCGCCGCGGCCAAGGCCGGCGCGGTCGTCATCTCCGACAAATCGCAGATCGACGGTCTGAGCGACGCCGACATCGCTGCCGCCGCAGAGGCCGCAAAGGAACGCAAGCTCGATGGCAAATGGGTGCTCGCCCTCCAGAACACCACGCAGCAGCCGGCGCAGGTATCCCTCCGGAATCGCGCGACGCGCCAGGCGCTTTTCACGGCGTCGACCACGCGCGCAGAGCACAACGATTCCAACGACACGCGCGCCGCGATCAAGCGGCTTGCGGAGTTGCGCGCCGAGAAGGCGAAGCTCCTGGGCTTCCCGACCTATGCGGCGTACGCCCTCCAGGATCAGGTCGCGAAGACGCCCGAAGCGGCGATCAAGCTGCTGACCGACCTCGCGCCGGCCGCGGTCGCGAAGGCGCGTGATGAGATGGCGAAGATGCAGCAGGTCATCGATCGCGAGAAGGGCGGGTTCAAGCTCGCCGCGTGGGACTACCAGTACTACGCCGAGCAGGTACGCAAGGCGGAGTATGCGCTCGATGAGGCGCAGGTAAAACCGTACTTCCTGCTCGACTCCGTGCTCGAGAACGGCGTGTTCTATGCCGCGAGCCAGCTCTACGGGCTCACGTTCAAGGAACGCAAGGATTTGCCCACCTACCATCCCGACGTGCGCACGTTCGACGTGTTCGACGCGGACGGCAAGCCGATGGCGCTGTTCTATACCGATTACTTCAAGCGCGACAACAAGGACGGCGGCGCGTGGATGAATAATCTCGTCGACCAATCGACGCTCCTCGGCACGAAGCCCGTCGTGTACAACGTCGCGAATTTCACGAAGCCCGCGCCCGGCCAGCCCGCGCTCCTGACGTATGACGACGTGAACACGATGTTCCATGAATTCGGCCACGCCCTGCACGGCATGCTGTCGAAGGTGACGTACCCCTCGATCTCCGGGGCGAACACCCCGCGCGACTTCGTCGAGTTTCCGTCGCAGTTCAACGAACACTGGGCGCTCGAGCCGAGCGTGTTCGCGCATTACGCGAAACATTTCCAGACCGGTGCGCCGATGCCGGCCGAGCTCGTCGAGAAAATCCGCAAGGCGCGGACGTTCAACCAGGGGTTCGCCACGCTCGAGTATCTCGAAGCCGCGCTCCTCGACTTTGCGTGGCACACACTGCCGGCGGGGACGCCGCAACAGGATCCCGACGCGTTCGAGAAAGCATCGCTGGAGAAATTCCACGTGCTCGTGCCCGAAGTGCCGCCGCGCTACCGGTCGCCGTATTTCCTGCACATCTGGGCGAATGGCTACTCAGCCGGTTATTACGCGTACCTCTGGAGCGAAGTCCTCGACCACGACGCGTATTACTGGTTCAGAGAGCACGGCGGCATGACGCGCGCCAACGGCCAGCGCTTCCGCGACATGGTGCTCTCGCGCGGGCACACGGCGGACCCGAGCGAGCTGTTCAAGGCGTTCACCGGCCGCGATCCGTACGTGGAGCCCCTGCTGATCGAGCGCGGTCTCAAGCCGCCGAAGTGAACGCCTACTCGGATCTGAGCGAGTCGAGCGGCTGAACACCCGCTGCTCGGCGTGCCGGGAAATCCGACGCTGCAACGCTCACGATCACGAGCACGATTGCCGAACCCGCGAAGATCCATGGATCGCGGGCCGAGACCTCGAAGAGCAGCGACTGCATGAGTCGCGTGAGGCCAACGGCAGCGCCAAGGCCCGCGGCAATGCCGGCGAGCGCGAGAAACGCGCCCTGGCGCAGCACCATGCGGCGGATCTGCGCGGGCCGGGCGCCGAGCGCCATGCGCACGCCGATCTCGTTTTTGCGCTGCCCGACCACGTAGCTGATCACACCGTAGAGCCCGACCACGCCGAGCGCGAGCGCCACGAGCGCGGCGATCGTGAGGAGCATCATCGTGAACGATGTTTGCGCGAGCGACTCCGAGATGACCTCGTCCATCGTGCGCACCGATACGACCGGCACCGCCGCGTTCGCGCGCGCCACGATCGACCGGAGCGCCGGGGTCTGCGCCGTAGGATCCCCGGTACGCGTCCGCAGCACGAGGTTACCGCGGGAATTGTTGACGTTGTTCGCCGCCACGCCGAGGGGATAGTACGCCATCGGCTTCACCTCTTCGCGGAGACCGGTGTGGCGCACGTCGCCCACGACGCCCACGATTTCCGACCACAGGCTGTCGTCGCCGAAGCGAATGCGCTCGCTGACGGCGCGGTTGTCGAGAAACTTCCGTGCGAACGTTTCGTTGACCCAGATCACGCGTGGCGCTCCATCAGCGTCGCGCCATTCGGGCGCGCGCCCCGAGTGCAATGGAATCCGCATCGCCTCGAAATAGCCGGGTGTCACGCTCGCGTAATACGCGACGGGCGGAAGCGAGTTATCCGGACGTGGCCGCGCCTGGATCGAGAACGAGCTGCCGCTGATGCTGTTCTGCTCGATCGGAAGATTGTTCGTGAGTCCGGCGGCCGCGACGCCGGGGAGCGCCGCGGCCTCCTCGACGACACGCTGGTAGAACTGTCTCGTCGCAGCGCGGTCCGCGGATTGCTGCATGGTCATGGTCAGCGTGAGTACGCCGACGGATTTGAAGCCCGGATCAACGCCACGCAGGCGCTTCACGCTTGCGAGCATGAGCTGCGCCCCGACGAGCAGTACCAGGGACATCGCGACCTGTGTCGCAATCAGCGTCTTGCGAAGGCGATGGCGCTCGCGTCCGGCCGTCGCGCTGCGTCCGCCTTCGCGCAGCGCTGCTGCGTTCGTTCCCGGCGCGTGACGACGAAGGGAATCATCCCGAGAATCGCGCTCGCAACGAAGGTGACGAGGGCGGCGAACCCCATGGTCATCGCGTTGAGGTGCACCTCGCCCAGGCGGGGGAGCTCTTCGGGGCCATGGCTGATGAGCAGCCGGACGCCCGCGAACGCGATCGCGAGTCCAAGGAGTCCGCCCGCAACACCGATCACCGCGCTCTCGGCGAGAAACGTGACGGCCATGCGTGCGCGTCCGGCGCCGAGCGCGGCGCGCAGCGCGATTTCACGTTTTCGCGATTCCGCGCGGACGAGAAAGAGGTTCGCGACGTTGGCCGTGGCGATTAGGAGCAGAAGGCCCACACCGCCCAGCAGGATCCAGAGCGCCGCCGACACGTCGCGGGTCATCTTGTCCTTGAGCGTCGTCATCGTCGCGCTCCAGCCTGCGCGCTTGAGAAAATCCGCCGTTGCGACGTTGGGAAAGCGATCGGGCAGGCGCGCCTGCAACGTGGTGAGCTCGGCGCGTGCGGATTGGAGCGTGGCGCCGGGGGCAAGCCGCGCAATGCCGTTCATTCCGAAGTTGCCGAACGCGAACTGCGGACCCATGTAGAGCGGCAGCAGCGCCTGCGGACCGCTGTTCGGAAACGCGAACCCCCGCGGCATGACGCCGATGATTTCGGTCTTCTGGCCATCGAGCTCGACGAACCGGCCCACGATGTTCGGGTCCGAGCCGAAGCGCGACCGCCACGACGCGTCGGTAATGATGGCGACGCCCTTCGCGCCCTGTGCGACATCCTCGTTGGTGAATGCGCGGCCGCGGGCCGGCAGCGTCGCAACGACGTCAAAGAACTCCGGCGTGACGCGCTCGATCTCGATGCGCTCCGCCGGACCATTGCCCGTGATGTTGATCGCGGAGCTCGAGACCGCCGCCATGCGGGTGATCTGCTTCGCCGCGCCGCGGTAGAAGTCGATCGTTCCGGGAGAGCTCTGCAGTTCGGGGAGGCTGAGTCCCGGAGCGTGGTGCTCCACGGTGACGATGCGATTCGACTGCGGGTAGGGCAGCGGATTCAGTAGCACCGAGTCCGTGACGGCGAACATCGCGACGCTCGCGCCGATGCCCAGTGCGAGGGTGAGTGTGGCGACGATCGCGTAGCCGGGCCGTCGCATGAGCGAACGGGCGGCAAGGCGGAGTTCGTCGAATGCGCTTGTCATCGGAGCCTCGAAGGTTACGTCAGCAGCGTAAACATGAGAGCACTGTCGCACACCAACCGTTGCCCCGCAACGGTCCGCGGCAACAGCGAACCGGCCAACGCGGGCTCCGCGAGAGGCGTATATTCGCGCGCTGGCCGTCCCACCATGAACGAGGAACCGCGACATGGCCTGGCACCGCAGGATCGAGCAGGACCTCGAGCAGGGTCTCGAGGCGCTCGGGCGCGATATCCGTCACGCGGCGCGCATGCTCCGCCGCTCGCCCGGGTTCTCGGCGATGGTCGTGCTCACCATCGCGCTTGGCGTGGGAGCCAACGGGGCGATGTTCTCGTTTCTCGACCGCCTGTTCGTTCGGCCACCGGATGGCGTCACGGCGCCCTCGGAGCTCCGGCGCTTCTATGTAAAGGCGCACGACTTTCGGAATCCGAAGGAGTTCATGGTATATCAGTCCTTCGAGTACGCGCATTACGAGCAGATCACGGCCGCGAACCCCGGCACGCCCATCGCGGCGTACGACGCCGACGGTGTTCGCATCGGCAGCGACGACGGGCAGATCTCGGGGCGCGTGGCGTGGGTTTCGCCGAACTACTTCTCGACGCTCGGCGTCGGCGTATCTCTGGGCAGGTTGTTCGGCCCGGACGAAGCCCACGTCGAGGCGCCGACGCCGGTGGCAATCCTCAGTTCCGCGCTCTGGCGGCGCAGATTCGGCGGCGATTCCGCGGTAATCGGGCGCAAGATTATGCTCGACAAGACGCCCTTCACGGTCGTCGGTGTCGCTGCGCCCGGCTTCACGGGCGTCGACGTCGACGCGGTCGACGTGTTCGCGCCGCTCAACAACAACCCGGCCGGCGGGCAGCTCGGCCAGCCATGGTACAAGAGCTTCAATGCGTCCTTTGTGCTGGTCACCCGCGTGCCCGCGGGGACGTCCGACGCGCCGATATTCGATCGCACCACGGTCGCATACGATCACACACCGAAGATCCCGGGATTCGGGTTCGACACCGCGGCCGTCATCCTGCCCGGATCGATCATCGAAGCGCGCGGTCCGGGCAATCCGCAGCGCGAAGTTTCGATCGGCGTACGCGTCGCCGGTGTTGCGATCGTGCTGTTGCTCATTGCCTGCGCGAACGTGGCCACGCTCCTTCTCGTTCGCGCGACGAGACAGCGACGCGAGGTCGCGCTCAGGCTCGCGCTTGGTGCCTCGCGCGGCAGGGTCTACGCGCAGGCCGTGACGGAAAGCGTCATGCTCGCAGGCATCGGCGGGCTCTGTGCGCTCGGCGCGTCCTGGTGGGCAGGCACCGCGCTGAGAAAGCTTCTTCTGCCGAACGTGCACTGGCCGTCGGGGGTCATCGACGGGCGCGTCGTGGTGGTCACGCTCGTGCTGACGATCGTCGTGGGCCTCGCGAACGGCATCGCGCCGGTGATGCTCGCCCGGCGCCGCTCGGTGATCGAGGCGATGAAGGGCAGTGTGCGCGACGGCGGCTACCAGCGATCGCGTCTTCGCAGCGCATTACTCGTACTTCAGACAGCGCTCTCCGTCGTGCTCATCGTTGGGGCTGGCCTCTTTGTTCGCAGCCTCGGAAACGTGCGGGCGATCAAGGTGGGCTACGATGTTGATTCGGTCATGTTCGCCACAGTCGGGAGCGAAGACCGCGGACGCATTCCTCTCGAGCAGCAAATTGCGATGGTGCAGCAGGTCGCGGAACGCATCGCCCGCGAGCCGGGAGTAAAGATGGTCGCGACGGCATACATGGGGCCGATGTGGGGCTGGCAAGGATTCCGCATCAAGTTGCCTGATCGCGACTCGCTCCCGCGCATCAGCGGGGACAACCCGTGGCCGATGTCGAATACGGTAACGCCGAACTACTTCGCCGCAGTCGGCATGCACATCGTGAAGGGGCGGAATTTCGCCGCCACGGATTCGGCTCACGCGTTGATCGTGAACGAAACGATGGCGCGGGCGTTTTGGCCAGGTGAGAATGCGGTTGGCAAGTGCATCATCACCTTCAAGGATTGCTCGTATGTGGTCGGGGTCGTGAGTGACGCACACCGTTCCCGAATGATCGAAACGCCGAGCATGAACTTTTACCTGCCCGCGAAAGCGATGAGCACACTCGTGCTACGCGTCGACCCCAGCCGCATGACAGCGATCACGACCCGCGTTCGCGAAGAATTCAAGGCCGCGGCTCAGGGTTCGGAGCCCGCGTTTGTGCGGCGCATGACGGAATCGATGGAGCGCGAGCTCAGACCATGGCGCCTTGGTGCGTCGCTGTTCGCCGCGTTCGGAATGCTCGCGCTCGTCGTGGCGGCGATCGGCGTGTACAGCGTGATCGCGTACGCGGTAAGCCAGCGGACGCACGAAATGGGTGTGCGGATCGCGCTCGGCGCCGAATTCCGTGATGTCGTGCAGCTCGTGGTCGGGGAAGGCGTACGCGTTGTCGCGCTGGGTGCACTACTCGGCGTGGCCGTGTCCCTCGCCCTCGGGAAGCTCGTCTCAACGCTGCTCTACGGCGTGACGCCGAAAGACCCGGTGGTCATGACGCTCGCGGCCGGCGTGCTCATCGTCGTGGGAATCGCGGCGGCGCTCACGCCCGCGTGGCGAGCGGCGCGCACGGATCCCGCAACGGCGTTGCGAACGGAGTAGAATCAGCGAACGCGCGCGCCGTCGCGGCGAAGGAGTGCCGCGACGGCCGCCGAGCGTGACTCGACGCCGAGCTTCTGATAGATGCTCGCGAGGTGCGCTTTGACCGTCCGTTCGGTGATTCCGAGCCGAACACCGATGTCGCTGCTCCGGGAGCCTGTCGCGAGTGCGCGCAGGACTTCCTCTTCACGCGGCGTGAGATCCCAGTCTGACGGAATCGCGCCGTTGGTATGCGCCGGCGGCGGCGCCGGTGCCGGCGCCAACGGCGGAGCCGGGAGCGCGGCGGGCACCGGAGCCGGGCGCATGACGATCGCGGCGATCGCGTGCGCAATGAGCGCCGTGAGCGCGAGTACGAGCGCGGCGGTCGCGCCGAAATAGAGATTGTGTGTAAGAATGGCGTTGATGCCGAAGAGCACCACGGCGCCGAACGTGATCTGCACCGTGCCCCAGCCCGCGCCGGCAAGCACGACTGTCTCCGCCGTGAGCGCCACATACATCGCGAGGCCCGCGGGAAGCAGCGCCTTCGTCATCCCGACGCCGAATACGATCGCGGCCTGAACGCCGACGTACCCGCGGACGCCAATCCGGTCGCGCACCCGCTCCCCGAACCAGTAGAGCACCGCCTGCGCCAGCATGAGAACGGGCACCGCGACCACGACCCAGCCCGGCAAGCGCCGGTCGCGCACCGGCATCGAGGCCGACGAAAGGAAAAAGAACGCCGCAACGACCGCGAGCGCGACCGCGAGCGACCGTCCGAGTCGAATCTGGCGCATGGAGAAAGATTAATCTCGTACTAGTTCGTTCGTACGATGCGCGACGACCTGCGCGTGCTCACCATTGCCGCTCCACACCACAACCGGAGCGCAACGAACATGAAGCAGGGAACGCTGGGCCGAATCGGATGGCTGGTCGCCGCGTGGCTACCCGCACTGTTCCTGGCATTCGTATTCTCGATGCAGGGCACGGCAAAGTTCTCGGACACGAGCGGCTGGGCCTCGGCGTTCCGGCACTGGGGCTACCCGGTGTGGTTCCGCTGGACGGTGGGTGTGGTAGAGGTAGCCGCCGCCCTGCTGCTCGTGCTTGGCAGGCGAACCGCGCGGTACGGCGCGGTCCTCGTCATTCTCGTCATGGCAGGCGCCATGGCCACGCACGTAGTCCAGGACGGCGGCAGGCACATGACCAGCGAAGTCATGCCGATGACCCTCGCATCCATTGTGCTGCTGATCAGGTGGCGCATGAGCAAACGCGCCGCCGTGGATCAGGCCTGACGCGGAAGCTCCGTCAGCGGAAGCTCCGTCAACTCGCTATCGGCGATGTGCGCAATGACCTCGGCATCGCGCCACGCGGACTCCAGCACGGCAAGCTCACCGTGCATGGCCCTGCGCTCGGTCTCTTCGTGCACGGCCATCTCGAGCGCGAGTCGCTCGGTGGAGGAGAGTTTGAAGGCGCCGAGTCCGCGGTACTCGTTGAGAATCGACCGGAGTTTCCCGCCGCGCCATCCGTTGCGCCCCGAGGCCTCAGCGAGAAAGCCCTCGGCGTCACCGGCGCGCTCGATCTGCGTGACCGCGGACGAAATTCTCTTGTCGTCCGCGCCAAACCGGTTGGTGTTCGCGAGAATGACCGAAGTCGCCTGCATCGCCTCGGCGCCCGCGAACTCCCGCCATCCACCGTCGTGGTGCACAACCATCGAGGCGCCTGACGACCCGCCGCCGAAATGCATCTCGATATCGTCGAGGTGTTTCGCCCGGACGGTCAGCACGTGCTGTTTCTGGCGAAACCGCGCGATCACGCGGTGCTGATCGACGTATTCACGCGCGGCAATCACGCCGAGCACGGGAATGGAACCCAGCACCATGGAGATGCCGGGAAGCAGGAAGAGACTGAGCGGCCCGGCCAGCGTGGCCGCGGCGGCGAGGCTCGGCACGAGCGCACCTCCGGCAACGACGGCGCCGGCGGCACCCGCGGTCGCAACCACGTTGATGCGCCGCCGGCGCGCACGGAATTGGCGGCCGTAACGCCAGGCCGCGAATTCCGGACGAAGAGGGCTCCCAATTCGAACGAGCTCGAGCCCCGAGCTCAGCTTAGCGAGTCCGATATTATCGGTTGACACGCGAACGAACGTCGCCGCGAACGCGCGTTCACACTCTTCGATCGCTTCCCACCGTTCCTCGAGCGGCGTGAGGTTCCAGCGCCCGCACTGAGGACAGATCACCCAGAGTCTTCCGTGCGCGGCGTCGAACGCGAGGCGGCTTCCGACGGTGAAATGCTCGATCGATTCATTACGGCCCAGCGCGTGATTGCAAAACAAGCAAGTGGCGTACATGGGGCCGATCCGCAGCGGGATGCCTCTATTGATACCCGAACCGCTGGTTCCGGCAAGTGGTGTTCCATGGAACCGGCGAACTCATGGACCCCGCGTCGGGTACGACGTGAAAAGGGCTCGTTCGACTCTCGGAGCCTTCCCCCAAACTCGGTCGAACATCATGACTACACCCGTCAAACGTCGGTTTTCGGCACTCGTGGCAGTCGTCGTCGCCGGCTACATGGGCGCGACGATCGCCGTCGCGAGCGCGTCTCCGGTCATGTCCGCGCCGGTGTGCACGTTCACCATCGACGACCCGATCCCGATCGGTCCCGATCCGGTCACGGCAACCATGAGATTCACGGAAGCCGTCGGTGACTCGCTCACCGCAGCGTTTCCGGCGGAATCCCATGTCGAGCTCGTGAGCCTCAAGCGCACGCGGGCGGACAATGCGCTCACCGCTCAGCTCACAGTCACCACCAGGCAGGCCGTTGCCGGCCAATACGATGTGATGGTGACCGGGAACCACGGCCAGTGTGGTGGCAAAGTGTGGATTGGCCAGGGCGCGAAGCAGAAGAGTGCAACTGCGGCCGGACCGGCCCCCGCACAGTCACCGAATGGACCGCCCACGCTGAGCGCCAGCGCGTCGCCTTCAAAGGGCTCGTGTGCCGTGTTCAGTGATGACTCAATCCCCGCGGGCCAGACTCGCGCCGAAGTTCTGGCTCACTTCACCGAGCCACTGGGTGACCGGTACACGGCAAGTTTTCCGCCCGAAGCGAGGATCGAGGTGATCAGCGCCAAACATCAGGACGGCGATGAGCCGCGATCGATTCGCCTGGTCATGAATACGGCGACCGCCGTGACCGGCAAGTGGAAGCTCACCCTCGCGGGTGATATGGAGACGTGCACGGGGATGTTGTACGTGGGCAAGCGCAAGTAACGAACGTCAGATCGTGCGCTGGTTCTTCGCCGGCGCGCGCAGCTGTGCCTGTTTCCACGCGATCACCGCCCCAGCGATGATGCTGAACACGCACACGAGCACCGCGATTCGCCGCATAGTACCGGCGATCGCGGTGTCTCTTTTCAGGGCGCCCCAATGATCAAGGAGCATGTGCCAATCGTGGCCTTCTCCGCCGCTCTCTTCGCCGGTCTCGCCGCTCAGAAGCATGAGCTGTCCCGCGCGTGCGTCCGCGCAGTAGATCGCGACCGACAAGACGTTCAGCGACGACCACCACAGGCACAGCAGCGCCGCGTGAACATCACGATGCTTTCGTGATAGTGCGAAATAGCTCGTGAAAATGAGCGGAAAAACGACCTGAAACAGCGACCCGCCGAGGACCACCATGGTTGTGCCGAGGAACTGTATGCCAAAGGGCATGAACAGCATGTGGCCGAACTCGTGAACGGCGGTATCGATGTCGGAGAGGAGCGGGATCCAGCCGTACTCGCTGTGAAACGCGTGCCACGAGAGCGGCACGAGCAGCATCGTGAAGCCAAGCCGCACGTACCGGATGACCGGATCGTTATTCGCCCGCGCCTCGGCGTCGATGTCCGTCTGCGGCCGCGCGATCATTCCGACAATCGCGCGCGAATATGGCGCGCGCGGGCCTGAAGCGCTTTGCTCGGGCTCTTCTCGAACACGCGCAGGTGGCGAAGGACGACGGGCCTGAGCGCGGGGCGTCGTTCCGCGAGGTGCGCCAGACTGTCGAGCGCCCACGCGCGCACAAACGTTTGTGGAAACCGAACGTTCTCGATCAGGATCTCCTCGACGCGGCGCGATTGCGATGGTGTCCATTTGAATAACGGCAGCGCGCGGACGATCTGCAGCCGTACCTCCCACTTGTCGCTGTCGGCGAGCGGTCCGATGAACACACGCTTGTACGGCGACACCCAATCGGGGTGCTCGTGCGCGAGTTTCTCGAGGAGATCGATCGCCCGCTGAGAAACGAGCCAGTTGTCGTCCTTGGTCAGCTCGGCGAGATGCTCGATCAATGCCGGCTTCGCTTCGACCAGCGCGCGTACCTGGGCTGAGTCGGCTATTGACCGGCGGTCACCGCCAGTGAGCCATGTTCGTATGCGGTCAAATTCGGGATCCATGTGCGCGCGCAATCAAGGGAGTGTATCGATGAACGCAAAGAGCTCGCGAAGAACCTCAGCCTCGTTTGAACGAAAAACGTAGTGGTCGGAGTGCGGGATACGCACCATGCGCGCGCTGGGCGTTGCACGCTCGAACGCGGTAATCTGGGGCATGACTGCCGCGAGATAGGCCGAATCTGACTTGGCTAATGCGATTGAATCCTTTGCGAGCGCGGCGGACGGAGTTCGCGGTGCCGCGTAGATGGCGAGCACGGGGCCGTGAATCGCCGTGAACTTCTGCTCGCCGGCGAAGAGCGAGTCGGCGACAAAATCGCGCGCGAAAACCGGAGGTGTGACGTCGCGGTCCGGCCGCGCCGCCAGATCCCGCGCCCACATTCGCATATCGCGCTCCATGAGCGGGAGGCTCGTCGTCAGGAGGTCGCCGAGAATCGTTTCGAGCGCTCGGGGACTCAGCGCGGGCGACAGGCTCGCAAGCTTTCGCTGCACGTCGTACATGTTGATCAGCGTATTCTGCTGCGCCGAATCGTAGTACGCGTAGCCGTAGCCGGCGTCGAGGTACACAAGGCCGGCCACGCGGTCCGCGCGACGCGAGCCGATCGAGCTCAATTCCTCCCCCGCGATCGAGTGACCAACAAGTACCGGCTTCGCGAGGTGCAACGAGTCGAGAACGGCAAGGACATCGTTGGCCAGCCGATCCGCGGAGTAACCGGACATCGGCGCGCTTGACCGCCCGAATCCCCGACGAGTGATGCCAAATACGTGATAGCGGCCAATGAGCTTTCGAGCGAATGCATCGAACACGTGCGCGGTGTTGCCCGCGCCGGCGAGCAATACCACCGGCCTTCCCGTGCCGCCCCAGTCGAGCACTTCGAGCGAAACACCGGTGTCGACTGTGATCTGACGAATCATGTGCGATGACGAATCACCCCACGCGGTCTGCGCAGTTGCTCGCGTGAGGGCGAGCGGGTGGGCTGCGCCCTGCTGCGTCCACGTACCCGAGATCGTGTCACCGCGCGCGCTCATCGTGCCTTCGAACGTGCTGCGAAGCCGGCTGAACACGAGCCGTACCGCACGCGGCTCAACGGTGATCGTGTCAGCCGTGGACGGGCTCTGGAATCCCGACTGGTCGATACTGAAGAGAACGACCTTCACGCGACCGTTGTCACGCGCAACATCAAACACCAGTCGCAGCGGTCGCTGCGCGGTCGCGAGAGTCCCTTGCCACGTGCCAAAGGCACCTTGTGCTGCGACGGATCCTGGAAGGGCAGGAAACGCAATCAGAGCAAGGCCAAGCGAGGCGACGCGCTTCAGAATGAGAATTGGCATGCGCTACGATCGGCGTGCCGAGCATGGGTGGCAAGCGGTCCGGCGTTACGCCTTCATTAGGAGATGATTAGGGAGGCGCGCCGTAGCACCGCTTCGGTGGCGCTATCGCGCCCGGGCCGGGTACACTATTGGATCGTTGCTCGACCCATTGCGCCTCTCCGCATGTACGGCGACTCCTCCAAATCCGGTGTGCTCGCGTCCGCCTCATCGCGCTCTCGTCGCTGGTTCAGCGTGTTGGTATGGGTCGCTGCCGCATGCGCGGAGGGAACGCCGTCATCGCCGAGTGCAGGACTCCACGTTATTGGCGGGCAGGATCAGGAGGGAGAAGCGGGCGCTGCCTTGGGGGCGGCGGTGGTGGTCCGCGTAGCGAGCGCGCTGACGGCCCCGCTCGAGGGCGTGCGCATCGAGGCAACGACCCCCGCGGGCGGATCCGTCGTGCCGACGAACACAACGACGAACGCCGCTGGACAGGCGAGTTTCGCGTGGACGCTCGCGACGGCGACGGGCCCGCAGGCGCTGGTGATTGAGAACATGAATACGCATGAGCGGGTCACGATCAGTGCGACCGCAACGCCGCCGAAAGTAGCCACCGTGACGGTGACGCCGAGCGCGGCGGAGATAGTACGCGCGTACACGCAGACGCTGACGGCGACATTGCGTGATGCGCGCGGAACGGAGTTGACGGGTCACGCGATCACGTGGAGCTCGAGCGATCCGGCCATCGCGAGCGTCAATGCAACGACGGGCGTTGTCACTGCGTTCGCCGAGGGGAAAGTCGGCATCACGGCCACGAGCGAAGGGAAGTCGGGGACGGCGCAACTTACCGTCGTGCATGCGGTGCCGACGCAGCTGGCGCTTTCGATGCAGCCCGGCGGTGCGATCAAGGATCTTCCGCTGGCGACGCAGCCAGTGGTGGAAGTCCGCGACGTGAACGCTATGGTCGTTCAGGGGTTGGGCGCGCCGGTAACAGTGGCGCTCGCAAGTGGAAGCGGCATGTTGGGCGGCACGTTGACTGTCGCGGCTGTGGACGGCGTGGCGCGGTTTACTGATTTGAGCATTACGGGGACGGGCGGTCCGCACACACTGACTTTCAGTTCACCGGGTCTTCCGAGCGTCACATCCGGGACCTTCTTCGTCGGCGCCGTAGCCGTCACGACAAACACCCTCCCGAACGGCACGCGCGCCGTCGCGTATCCGTCGCAAACGCTCGTGGCGGCGGGCGGCACGGATCCCTACGTGTGGAGTCTCGCGGGGGGAGCACTGCCGCCGGGGCTCTCGCTGAGCGGCACCGGAGTCATCGCCGGGACGCCCACGCTCGTCGGTAAGTACGATTTCACCGCGCAGGCCGTGAGCGGGACAGTAGTTGGAACGGCGCCGCTGAGTATCACGATCAACGACCCGCCGCTCACCATTGCCACGACGACACTGCCCGCGGGCGGAAAGGACATTGCATACGCTGCGTATCAGCTGGTCGCGAGCGGCGGTGCAGGCACGTACAGCTGGAGCGTGTTCAGCGGCGCGCTCCCGGCAGGCATTACGCTCACGCCGGCCGGCCTCATCAGCGGCACACCGACCGCGGTCGGAACTGCGCAGTTCGTTGCGCGAGTCACCAGCGGATCCCAATCCCAAACCCAATCGTTTGTCCTCGATATCGCACAGTGGGAACCGCTCGTTCTGACGCTCGAGCCCGACCCCGTGACCTACACGAGCATGACGATGCGTGGCAGTGTGGATCCGCAAGGACTACCGGTCGTCGAGTATTGGTTCGAATGGACAACGGTCACCAACTATCCAATGTGCAGCTACGTTCCGGCGACGCCCCATCGCCAGCTAACCGGCGGAAGCGCTGCAATTGTGACGGCTCCATTGTCGCACCTGTATCAGGCCGGAGCACCTGTTGAGCAGCGCATCGTCTCGCAGCGGCCGGGTGGACCGGTGCAGAGGGGCCAGTGCATCAGGCGAACAACGACGCCGCCAACACTTGCTCCTATAGGGCCCGTGCAATTCGCCGCGCCGTCCAATGGTGCGTTGCCGGGCAGCCAGGTGTTTCCCCTCATTGCGACGCCGAAGTACTGGATCTTGCCGGCATTCATGAACCAAGTGACGTATTCGACCAACGTAACTCCCTGGCTCAAGTTTAGCCTTCCGTCGGTCGGGAGCGGCAGCACACAGACGGGGGCCGTAACCATACAGCCATCTCGCACAGACCTTACGCCAGGTGTGTACCAGGCGACGGTAAAGTTTCTCCTTTGCTACGGCGCGAACTGCGACTACGCGATTCCCGTCGAGATCGGCGTCACCTACACGGTATCCTGACCTCGGGACCGAGCGTGGCCTGAGTCGCCGTGATCGTCAGAATCCTGCGCTCATTCACACACCGCACCAGCGGGTTCGCCCCGTGGAGCAGTTTGTCGCGCACGCGACGTCGATGAAGCGTCAGTAAGGGCAACGCGTTCCGTCTCCGGCGGCGACTGAGCGGCGGAGCTCTGGTTCCCACTGGTCACCGCGCCTGATGTACCGATGCACAGCGCTGGAACCCGAGATCCACTCGCGCGGCTGAAACGTGCATGCGTCGACGCCCACGCGCACCGATGCGGTGTCACCGGCGAACGTAAAACCGCTGAACCGCGCGCGCGGCGTCGTCTGGTCAACAGGAATGGTGTCCGTACGCGCCAGACCTGCCACGACGCGCTTGACCAGGGGGTCAAAGGTGGTGCGCGCAGAATCGATCACGAACCACTTATCAACGAACGGACGGTAACTCCGGCCGATATCGGCGATCGCGATCTGGACCAGCGCGGACGAATCGCGCGCGGTGAGCGGTGTTTGCGCTTGCGTGATGTCTACGTGCGACGTGAGCGCGGC
>Ga0134121_10000738_pt1 | contig 34418 bp, 35 predicted proteins | sample KB301_FD_96463 | JGI IMG/M metagenome (GOLD analysis project Ga0134121, IMG submission 96463) | Terrestrial soil microbial communities without Nitrogen fertilizer from Kellogg Biological Station, Michigan, USA - KB3-0-1 | ecosystem: Environmental > Terrestrial > Soil > Unclassified ...
ACGGTAGTTGGTGGATTGTTCAAGTCCTTTCTTAGAGGCCCATTAGAAGTATCCACCCACTGCCGTGGGTGGGATTACAGCGGGTGTCAGAAAGTGTTTGTAGAAAGAAAATGAATCAATCCACCCACTGCCGTGGGCGGGATTTCAGACTTTTTGTGGAAAGCCTAGGGGCTTCACAACACAGGAGGGAGACGATGAAGGCGATCGTGGTGACGGACAAGGCTGCGGGCACAGCCGGGATGAAACTGGTGGAGCGGCCTGAGCCGCAAGGCGCGTCGCCCGCCAGCCTCTCGGGCGCGAACTACGGCGATGTCGTGGTTCAGGTTTATGCATCGGGATTCACCGGCGATGAGCTGTCGTGGCCCTCGACCTGGATAGACCGGCTGGGCCGTGACCGGACGCCGTCGATCCCCGGGCACGAGGTGGCCGGAGTGGTCACCGCCCTCAACTATGGAACGACGGGACTGTCGGTGGGACAGCGAGTGTTCGGCCTCACGGACTGGGTTCGCGACGGCACCCTGGCGGAATACGTAGCCGTCGAGGCACGCAACCTCGCGCCGCTGCCGGGCGACGTTGAGTTTACGGAGGGCGCGGCCCTCGTGATGCCGGGCCTGACCGCGTGGCAAGGGCTGTTCGAGCACGGACGCATTCGTGCGGGGCAGAGCGTCCTCGTGCACGGTGCTGCCGGCGTAGTCGGTTCGATGGCGACCCAACTCGCACGTGAGGCCGGCGCCTACGTCATCGGCACCGGACGCGCTGACGGCCGTCAGACGGCTCTCGACTTCGGAGCACAGGAGTACGTTGACCTCGATAACGACGCCCTGGAAGATGTCGGCGGAGTCGATCTGGTTTTCGATGTCCTCGGCGGCGACATCGCGAAGCGGTCTGCGGGCGTGATTCGAGCCGGAGGAACGCTGGTGACCATTGCCGGCCCGACCGAGGCGCGGCCCTCTGCCGGCCTGACGATCGACTTCGTCGTCGTACCGGATCGCGCCCAATTGAGTGAGCTGGTCCAGTGGTTCCGGCGTGGTCGTCTGCGGACAAACATCGGCAACGTGGCTCCCCTTGATGAAGCGGTTGCCGCCTTCAACCCGACCGAGCGGAGCAAGGGAAAAACGATCATCCGCGTTCATCCGTGAGGACGCGGGGTTTGATTAACGCCCCGGAGGAGAGTTCAGATGTCGCACACGATTACGCCGACCGTTTTCTATCGCACGCTCAACATGGAGGAGCTGGAAATCTTCTATCGTGAAGCCGGTCCCCGCGATGCTCCGACAGTTCTGCTGTTGCACGGCTTTCCGTCGTCTTCTCATATGTTCCGGAATCTGATTCCCATGCTCGCGGATAAATATCATGTCGTTGCCCCAGACTTCCCTGGATATGGCGAAAGCTCAGCACCGTCAGTCAACGATTTCGACTATTCCTTCGAACGGTTAGCGACCGTGACCGAAGAGTTCACCGAAAAGCTGAATCTTTCTTCATATGCGCTATACCTCTCGGACATAGGTGCATCGGTTGGCTTCCGGTTAGCTGTCATGCATCCCGAACGAGTGACCGCGATGATCGTGCAAAACGGGGACGCCCATGTTGAAGCCATAAATAAGGAGTTCCTGACAAAGGGATTATCTGACTATTGGGAAGATCCGAGCGAAAAGAATGCTCAAGTGCTACTCGACTGGCTTCTGACTATTGAAGGAACCAAGTGGCATTATCTGCACGGTGTCAGCGATCCATCGAAGATCAGCCCTGACAATTGGGTGATCGACCAGGCTTATCAGGACCGGCCGGGGAACAAGGAAATCCAACTCTCAATACTCTCCAACGCAAAAAGGAATCTGGATGTCTATGCCGATTGGCAGAAGTATTTCCGTAAACAACAGCCCCCCATGCTAATCACCTGGGGCAAGAACGATGGAATCTTTACGGTGGCGGGTGCTGAACTCTTTAAGAGAGATATTCCCAGTGCAGAGGTCCATCTTCTCGACACGGGCCATTTCGCGTTGGAAGAAGAAGTGAATCGGATTGGGTCGTTGATGCATGAGTTTCTCGACCGAACAATAAACAACAAATAACTACTGAAAGGGCGTTGCTGGTACACGTCCAACGATAGAAGAGGAGAATGAAGCCAATGCAAAAGGAATCGATCATAAACGAAACGCACGACGTAGAACTTCTCAATGAGGGGCTGCAAGGCGAGTACTTCGCCATCACGGCCTACGATGCCGCTTTCGGAACCGGACTCCTCTCCGCGAATGTGACCACGGTCGCCAAGGGGTTTCAGGCAGACCACCGCGCGCATGCGGAAGCGATCAGGGAAGCCATCGAACGACTTCGTGGGCGGGCGAGTGCCCAGAAAACGTGGAAGGAGTATGCGGCAATGTATCCGCCACCGAAGCTGGCGAGCGAAACCGATATCTTGCAGTACGCGGCATCGCTGGAGCGCGCCGCGGCGGTTGCCGACACGAAACTGGTGGCCACACTCCAGGATCCGGCTTTGCGAACGCTCTTCGCAAGGATCGGCGGTGTCGAGGCTATGCACTGGACGCTCCTTCGTTCGACGCTTGGGGAGCCACCGATTCCGAACAGCTTCATTCCTTATGACTGAGAATGGTCCAGCTACAGGAACCCGCGGCCGGGCTGCTGGTCCGCGTCAACACGAAACCATTTTGCATAAGCAATATCTCTTAGGAGGAAGCACGTATGAATCCAAAAGACAGCACGGTCGTTCTCGTGGACCAGACTCCACTCCTCCTAACGAAAAACACTGATGACATCATCGATGTCGAGGTCCGGAAAAAGTGCCGGGCGCAACTGAGAGAGGATTCGACAGAGATTGTCCGTCTGTTCGCACGGTTTGCGCTGGGAGCTTCCTTTCTATCCGCTGTGGCTGATCGTTTTGGTTTATGGGTGCCATATGGAGCAAAGAACGTGTCGTGGGGAAATTTCGCTCGTTTCGTGGAGTATACGAGCGCCGTGACGTCTCTCTTCCCCAGTTCATTGACAGTGTTGTTTGCGTGGACAGCTACCGTCGCAGAGACACTCTTTGGGATATTGCTTATCATCGGCTTCAAAACACGAATAGCCTCCGTCCTCGGCGGTCTCCTTCTTTTGTCATTTGCTATAGGCATGGCCACAGGTCTTGGCATCAAGGCTCCATTCGACTATTCGGTCTTCTCGGCAGCCGCCGCAGCATTCTTACTGGCGTTCTGGGAGCCAGACCGATTCACGTTGGACAAGCTTCTGAATCAATCATGAAGGAGGACCAGATGAAAGCGGCACGAATTCTACGATTCGGTCCACCAAACGTGATCACAAACGATGAAGTGCCTCAGCCGCAGCCTGCGGCCGGGCAAGTGCTAGTTCGCGTAAAAGCGGCGGGAGTTGGCAATTGGGATGCCCTCATCCGTGAGGGCAAGATTAAACTCGAACCCTTACCTCTCATTCTCGGTGCCGAGCTATCGGGAATCGTAGAAGCAATCGGACCGGAAGTTTCAGGATTCAAGCCTGGCGACGAAGTATACGGAGCAACGAACGAACAATTCTCTGGTGCATATGCAGAATATGCCCTGGCCTCGGCCGGAATGATCTCGCATAAGCCAAAGTCTTTGAATTTTGTCGAGGCGGCCTCGGCTCCAATTGTAACTGTCACTGCCTGGCAGATGCTGTTTGAGTATGCCCAGGTAAATGCCGGTCAGACGGTACTCATCCTGGGGGCCGCAGGCAATGTTGGTGCATATGCCGTACAACTGGCCAGGCATGCTGGTCTGCACGTAGTCGCGAGCGCCGGGGTTGCCGATTTGGACTACGTCCGAAGTCTGGGCGCCGAAAAAGTTGTGGACTATAAACGAGAGCAAACTGACGTATCGTTGACTGGGCTTGACGTTGTCCTTGATATGGTTGGAGGAGAGGCGCAGCAGCGGGCGCTTCAGCTCCTGAAGCCAGATGGAATTCTCGTCTCTGTCGTGTCACCTGTTCCCGAAACAACACAGAAACGTTATGGCATTCGATCAGCATACTTCTACGTGGACGTCACTACATCGCGGCTAAACAAGATCACACAACTGTTCGATAGCGGAAGATTAGTTACGAACGTCGGAACTGTGCTCCCGTTGGAAGAAGCTCGCATTGCCCACGAAATGCTTGGGGGTGCGCCGCACAAGCGCGGCAAGATCGTGCTGAGGATTGCAGCCTGACAGTTAAACCTACGTCCAATAGATTTGATCTCCATCCAGAGACATCGTCACGGCCAGAAGAAGGAATGATGACCGCCACATAAGCCATGACTCCGATACTAATCTCCGTGGTTGATGATGATGCGTCCGTTCGCAAGACAACAAAACTGCTCATCGAGTCTTTTGGCTATCGCGCGGTAGTTTTTGAATCTGCCGAGACCTTCCTGGAATCCGGCCAACTCAACGACACGTCTTGTCTTGTGGTAGACGTGCAGATGCAGGGCATGAATGGTCTACAGCTACAAAGCCACCTAGCTTCCGAGGGCTGCTTTATCCCCATCATTTTCATCAGCGCTTACGGGAACAAAGAATCTCGTCGACAAGCAATGCAAGGTGGCGCCATCGCTTTCCTGGACAAACCTTTCGGTGACGAGAAGTTGCTCAAAAACATTCGGTCGGCCCTAAAACAAGCGAAAGATAGACGAAGACAAGCTAACGATCGAGTCTCTGAGATGAACACACACCAGCAAAACAGAACCTGATGAAAACGGTTGACAACATTAGGATACGAGCAGATACTCAGGCACATCATACAAGAGAGGCGCTCAGCTTAGGCTTAGCCCATCCCTCCTGCGGCGGATGTGGAATGGTGCTTTTGTGTGCGGCAATTCGCTTTGACGCTATCAAGCCAACTTGCTGAGTGTTGTACAGCAGTAACGAAGCCACATTAGCTCGACGACATCCAGCTGTATACGCCCCGTTTGTCCCGACATACATTTGGCGTTGCAACAAAACTATAGTCTGTGTCACTGCCGGACACTTGATAGGAAGAGCCCAGAAACCTTTCAAGTCGCGCTGCTGCGGAGAGTACAATTATGAGTTCAGGTTCCACTTCACGAGCGCACATCCCCTTAGAAAATTCAATCACGGAAGCAGGGGCCTCCCTGGAATCGATCCTCTGCACGCCGGAGTTACAGCGCCGCCCATCGCGTCCTCCGGATTATGAAAAGGAGCGCCGCGCCCTCGTGGCACTGATGAGCGCCCTGGCTGATTCACCAACCACCATTTTTGAGACGCTGGCTGAAACGATTCTGGATATCACCCAATGTGACTCTGCCGGCCTTAGCTTGCTGACAAGGGATGGCAAGAAACCGGACGCCTGCGGCAAAAGGTTTTACTGGCCCGCTATCGCGGGCATGTGGAATCCCCATATCGGAGGCGGTACGCCGCGGGACTTCGGCCCCTGTGGAGACGTGCTCGATCAAAACCGCACGCTACTATTCCGACATTTCGAACGGCGTTATCCCTATTTGAGGCCAGTCGTTCCCGCAGCCGAAGAATGCCTGCTGGTCCCATTTTACGTCGCCGGCGAGGCCGTCGGAACAATCTGGGCGATCATGCACAATGATAGTCGCAAGTTTGACGCAGAGGATGACCGAGTCATGGCGTCTCTAGGGAAGTTTGCTTCTTCAGCATACCAGGCGCTGGTTCACATAGAAGACCTTACATTTCAAATAGCCGAGCGCGAAAAAGCAGAGGCAGAAGTCCGTAAACTGGCAAAGGGATTGGAAGCCAAGGTCCGGCGCCTGGTCGACGCCAACGTTGTGGGAATTGTTATGTGGAACGTCGAAGGTGCGATTACCGAGGCCAATGAGGCATTTCTTCAAATGGTGCAGTACAGCCGCGAAGATCTCGCCCATGGTCGCGTGCGCTGGCCCGACCTGACGCCACCCAAATGGCGTGACAGCGACGAACGGGCTCTGGCTGAGCTGCGGGCGACCGGCATTTTTCAAGCATTCGAGAAGGAGTTCTTCCGGAAAGATGGCGGCCGCGTGCCAGTACTGCTTGGCGGTGCGCTCTTCGAAGCTAACGGGAAGGAAGGCGTCGCTTTCGTGCTCGATTTGACCGAGCAAAAGCGCGCACAGGAAAGGCTTCAAGAGACCCAACAAACGCTGTACACAACTCAAGTTGAGCTTGCTCGAGTCTCCAGGCTAACGGCCATGGGTGAGTTGACAGCATCCATCGCCCACGAAGTTAATCAGCCTCTAACCGCTATCACGAATAATGGGAATGCCTGCCTGCGATTGCTTGCAAATCATAATCTTGATCCCGGCGTTCTGCGGGAGGCTCTCGACGAGATTGTTGCTGATGGCACGCGTGCGAGTGCGGTGATATCCCGGATTCGCGCCTTCATAAAGAAGACGCCTGCGCAAAAGAGCCTACTGCATATAAATGATGTCATTCAGGAGGTGCTGGATCTGGCTGCGCATGAAATCCAGGAAAATAAAATCCTGGTCGAGCGTCAATTCACACACAGTTCAACACTCGTGCTTGCGGACCGTGTTCAATTGCAGCAGGTCTTGCTGAACTTGATCATGAATGCCATCGAAGCCATGACCGCCGTTACCAACCGCGCTCGCGTACTCTGCGTGCAATCAGTAATCGACAAGTGTAGTGACGTACTCGTAGCAGTACGCGACTCTGGAATTGGCATCAGTGCGGATCGCGATCGCTTCTTCACTCCCTTCTTCACGACCAAAGCGAACGGGATGGGAATGGGGTTGCCGATTACACGCTCATTGATCGAAGGTCATGGCGGTCGTCTCTGGGCCGAGCCTAACTCTCCCAACGGCGCGGTGTTTTCGTTCACATTGCCGGTTGCTTCGGGGGTTGCTCATGCCTAGAACTCCCGTTGTGTTCGTCGTTGACGACGATCCTTCTGTGCGTTCTTCGCTGAAATTTCTCATCAGCACGGTGGGTTTGGAGGTGGAGACCTTTGAATCGGCTGAAACCGCTTTGCAGGAACTGTCCCCGGAGGCTCCCGGTTGCCTCGTCCTGGATGTCAGGTTACGTGGACTAAGTGGACTCGACTTGCAGGGTGAGCTGGCAGCAAGAAATTGCCAAGTCCCGATAGTGTTCATTACGGGACACGGCGACATCCCCATGACGGTTCGCGCAATGAAAGCCGGTGCAGTTGAATTCTTAACTAAACCATTTCGCGACCAGGATCTGCTGGATGCTATTCGTACCGCGCTACAGCGAGATAGCGCCAGGCGCGAGCACGAGAACGAAATGAGGGAGTTGCAACAGCGGTTCGACTTGTTGACTTCACGCGAGCGCGAGGTGGTTTCGCTCGTAGCTGCCGGCAAGTTAAACAAACAAATCGCCGATCAACTTGGAACTGCAGAAAATACCATCAAGGTCCACCGTAGCCGGGCAATGGAGAAACTGCGCGCGGACTCCCTCCCCGACCTGGTGAGAATGATTGAGAAACTCAAAGAGTTCTCGCACGCCGGGTAAACCAAAGCATTACACGCGTTCACCCGTTTCGCCACACTCAGTACACCAAAGACCAGTAGATTTGGTCTCGACTCAAGAGTATGCTCGATTCGGACGCGAAAGTTTTGGTCACATCCAGAACATCAACTTCATGAATTTGCTCTGACTTCAAGAGCGTTGAATCGCATGCACGTAAATGATCCCAAAGTGATATCCGTGGTTGATGACGATGCATCGGTCTGTAGGTCTACGGAGCTGTTGATCGAGTCGTTTGGCTACCGGGCAGCAGCATTCCAATCCGCCGAAAGTTTCCTTAACTTCGGCCAACGGCAAGTTACCTGTTGCCTCGTCCTTGATGTACAGATGCCGGGAATGAATGGACTAGAGCTGCAAAGGCAATTAAAAGCAGAGGGATGCACTTTTCCTATCATCTTCATGACTGCCTTCTACGACAAAGAATGTTATCGACGCGCAATGGAAGGAGGCGCAGTGGCGTTTTTAGCGAAACCTTATGGCGATGAACAACTACTTGACACTATTCGCTTCGCGCTTACGCAGTGAAGTTTCCACCAGAGTTCCCGCGAGGTGAATCACCATGAATAGCTCCACCGATAAGATCCCGCTTGCTATTACTGGGGACGACGTGGCATTAGGCAGTCATCTGATCCATTTTTGGAACACCGAAGAAGAATTCGAACGCGGGGTCCGGTTTTTCGAACCGGCAATTTCTGACGAGACCCAATATTGCGTTCTGTTCGGCCACGACGAAGCAAACTCGCGAGTCCTGGAGATTTTACGGAATAAGGGTCACGACGTGGATGCCATACTTCGGCACGGCCGGCTCGTTGTTTTGCGTCGTGAATCGTCTGCCACAGAGACACTTGCAAAGATCGAGGCCGCGTTTTCCGCTGCCCTGCAAAAAGGAGCGAGGGCGATTCGCTACCTCGGCAACCTGGGAAGAGGGCGAGAGCCTCTTCCGGGCAGGGGCGCCGACGAGGTGATCGATCTCGAAAGTGGGGCTGCGCATCTCGCGCTTCGCTATCCCTGCGTCATTGTGTGCATGTATGACGTGAACACGGTTTCGGGCGCCCTTCTACTCAACGCGGGTTTTGGGTCACACTCTCATGCGGTTTCGCGTGGAGCATTGCGAGAGAATTCTTACTACATGGTCGAAAATCCTGGCCCAACGTTTTGCGAAACATGAGTGCGAATCGAAACGGTGAGCAGCAGCGCGGTGAACAACTTGATCTACGGGATCTGATCGAGACGCTTCCGGCGCTGGTTCTGTGTGCCCTGCCTGATGGCTCGGTGGAGTTTGCCAACCGCGCTTTCCACGAATATAGCGGCTGCTCCTTAGCGGAGCTGAGAGGAGGCGAGTGGCATTCCCTTATCCACTCGGATGACCGTGTCGATTTCGTGGATCAATGGAGCGCGAACCTGGCTTCTGGAACAGCTTTCGAGACCCAGGCACGTTTGCGTCGCTCTGATGGCCAATATCGCTGGTTTTCGATAAAAAAGGCGCTGGCGGTTTCACTGACGCAGAATGGCGGACCGTCCCTGCGTGCCTTGATCGCGTGTGAAGATATTAGTGAAAGGAAGCGCGCTGAAGAGGCTCAACAAGCTTTACAGGAGACGCAGATAGAACTCGAGCGAGTCTCCAGACTGACGACGATGGGTGAACTTGCGGCATCCATAGCTCATGAAGTTAATCAGCCCCTGGCGGCCATAGCGAATAATGGCAACGCGTGCCTCAGACTTTTAGCTAACAACAATTTACAACCCGAAATTCTGCGCCGGGCTCTGGAGGAAATCGTCGCCGACACGACTCGCGCCAGTGCAGTCATAGCTCGCATACGCGCACTTATAAAGAAGACGCCCTCTGAAAAAACCAAAGTCAACATTAACGAAGTCATCCACGACGTGATGACATTAACTGGTCGCCAGCTTCAGCAGAATCGAGTGTTGCACGAATACAAACTGGTGCCCGACCTGCCGCTCGTGATGGCTGACCGCGTTCAGTTGCAACAGGTGTTGCTGAACCTGGTTATGAACGGCATTGAAGCCATGACTGGTGCGGAATATAACCGGCGACTACTGCGGATCGAATCCGGCCTGGACAAGCGCGGCAGTGTAGTCGTCTCAGTCCGCGACTCCGGATCCGGGCTTGGATCTGAAGCGGATCACCTCTTCACTCCCTTCTTTACGACCAAAGCAAATGGGATGGGAATGGGTCTGTCCATCAGCCGCACGATCATTGAAGCTCATGGTGGACGCCTTTGGGCCGAACCTAATCTTCCTGCCGGCGCTGTATTCTCGTTCACATTGCCGCTGGTTGACGGAAGCTCGTCTGAGTAAGAGATCTAAAACGCCTGCCCCTAACGTGTAAACGAAAGACTTATCTACAGTCTCCTTTCTGTTACCACAATTCCACCATGGCCCAATAGATTTCTTCTCCACCAGGTAATACATTGAATCCCATTAGAGGATTCAAAGTGAACATGTGGCGTTCCTGGACAAACCATTTAGTAACGCAAGGCAAACGAGTGACTCTTCAGTTTAGATCCCCCCGCGAGGCAAACCATGGAATATCTAAACAAAGTCGCCCCGAGTGAACAGGTTTCGGTTAACGGAAGATTTCAAGAGATCATCGGCAGCAGTCCTGCTCTCAAACTTTCTCTGGCGGAAGTAGAATGTGTCGCGCCGACAGATTCCACGGTGCTGATTCTGGGAGAAACCGGTACCGGCAAGGAGTTGATCGCGCGAGCCATCCATGACCTTAGCGCCCGTCGCGAACGTCCGTTTCTCAAACTAAATTGTGCCGCCATTCCCTTCGACTTGTTGGAGAGCGAATTGTTCGGGCACGAGCGGGGCGCTTTCACCGGCGCAGTCGGGCAGAAAATTGGCCGGTTCGAAATGGCCGATACAGGCACTCTGTTTCTGGACGAGATCGGAGATCTGCCACTTGCTTTGCAGCCGAAGTTGTTGCGCGTATTACAGGAGCAGGAGTTCGAGCGTTTAGGCAGCGGTCGTACTCATCACGTCAATGTCCGTTTAGTCGCGGCCACCCACCGCAACCCGGCGGAGATGGTGGCGCGACGAGAATTCCGCAGTGATCTCTATTACAGGCTCAACGTCTTTCCCATTGTCCTGCCACCGCTGCGAGAGCGCCGGCAGGACATTCGGTTATTGGTATCTCATTTTGTGCAAATGTTTTCGCGGCGAATGGGAAAGCAGATCCATTCCATACCGGACGAAACGCTCGCTGCCCTCGAAGGCTACTCCTGGCCAGGGAACGTGCGCGAGCTTCAAAACCTGATCGAGCGAGCTGTGATTCGCGCCGGCAATGGAGTGCTTCCGAATCCGTTGCTCAGATTTGAGAACAAACCTTTTCCAATGTCGCAAACCGGAATCTCGTTCGACGATTCACAGCGAGAGGTAATCCTGACGGCACTGCACAAGAGCCGTTGGGTGATCGGGGGACCGCGTGGAGCGGCAGTGCGGTTGGGACTGAAACGCACCACTCTGATCACGAAAATGAAGAAGCTCGGAATCTTCCGACCGATGCCGCAAGATGATGAGGAAGAATTCCTCGGGAAACCGGAGAACGAGCGCTTGTGGCAAGCGACGGGGTGAAAGCTCATCGTGATAGGCGTTAGTCCGAGTGGTAAGGAAGGAGGCACGCGTGCTTAGAAAACTTAAAAGCCCTGAGGTAAGGGCTGGCGAGGGAACTAAAGCTGCTCTCAGTAATGCCAACGACATCGCCCGAATGCAATTGATTAGATTCAGACGACGACCAGGCAGTTTGACACATGAACAAGGTCTACAAATCGAAAAGTTGCTGATTTGGGCGGTCTCGAAGAGCTATTTAATGAGGGAAAAGGTAATAGAAGCGATTACCAAAAATGGTCTAACGAAATTGGAGTGGCTGGAGACGAGAAAATACAAGCAAGAGCCAGATGATTCATAAATCTTAGTCTCCGGTTGCGGGCCGTGGCTCGGGTGGTATGAGTTCGGTTTCGCGTTTCCTGCTGAACTTCATGGTGACTTTCCCAACCAAATAGAACGTCAATGGCAACACTACTTCAGACAGACTCAAATTATGTCTGGACATTTGTGAGGATCATCGCCGGAATAATTATTTTTCCCTATGGAATGCAAAAACTATTTGGTTGGTTTGACGGTGTGGGAATTAAAGGAACGATTGATCAGATGGCGGCCAGGAGAGTCCCCAAATTTATTGCCTGGATGATCATAATCGGACAATCCTTTGGAAGCATGGCTCTAATTCTCGGTTTCCTGGGAAGAATCGCGGCTGGCGGTCTGTTCATCATCTTCGCTGGAGCCCTGATAGTGCACTTGCCTGATGGGTGGTCAATGAATTGGTTTGGCAAAAAGAGTGGAGAAGGAATTGAGTATCATGTAATGCTCCTCGCGCTGCTCTTGATAGTGATCGTTAAGGGAAGTGGCGCGATGTCGATTGATCTCTGGTTGACACATGCGATCCGTTAGACCTGATTCAACTCTAATCTACGATATTGATACGACGCTTACAGATTTTGGATCGAGTTTGATGGTCAACTTGCCGTTTTGAGCTTTTGCTGAGATTGATTTTGGTTTGACGACATCAGGCGCGTCGAACGTGTTGACGCTGTCGACCTTGCTCGCGGTTAGTGTTTCACCTGTTGCCGAGTTTGCGTTGCTGCCCATCACGCTTACTTCGATTTCAACAGCATTATTCGGGTCAACGTTGGTCAGCTCCAACCAAAGCTTGCCTGATGTGTCCTTTGCAGCGATGGCATCGACACGAGGAAGGGCGATGTCGTCTTTTGTGTAAGTGCTTGCGTTGAAGGTCACGGGAATAAACGTCGCGTCCTGGAAAGGCACGTACATCTTGAAGACATGATACGTTGGAGTTAGGACCATCTTCTCCTTATCCGTCATGATCATCGCCTGAAGTACATTGATCATCTGAGCGATGTTTGCGCCACGCACGCGTTCGGCATGTCGAGCGAAGATGTTCAGGTTCAACGCAGCAAGTATCGCATCGCGTATGCTGTTCTGTTGAACTAGAAATCCTGGATTGCTGCCCGGCAACGGCGCATACCAACTACCCCATTCGTCAACAACCAGTGCGATCTTCTTTTCCGGATCATATTTATCCATGATCGCGGTGTGCCTGGTAATGAGGTCTTCCATTTTGAGCGTCTCTTTCAGAATCTGACTGTACTCCTTCTCGCCAAATCCTACTGACGCGAACTTATTTTCCCAGTTGATGACTGTGTAGTTGTGCATCGAGAGGCCCTGCATGTCCCAACTCCACTGTCGATTCTTCCAGGCCTTCATAATCGTGTCGGTCCACTCCGTCCACCGTGCTTCAGCGCCGCCTGGGCCAACAGCAATCTTCATCATCTGCCGGTTACCTTGTTGCTCAGGATTGAAGTTTCTAACGAAGCGACTGTAGATCGTGAGTTGTCGCAGATAGTACTCAGATGTCATGTTGCCGCCGCAGTCCCAACTCTCATTGCCAATACCAAGCATCGGAATCTGGTACGGAGCGGGATGACCGTTGGCAGCACGTTCTTTTTGCAGTGTCGTGGGGAGTGGCGTTGTTAAATACTCGAGCCATTCAGCTGCCTCTTGCGGTGTGCCGGAACCAACGTTGATCGAAAGATAAGCTCGAGAACCGATTTGATCGATGAAATCCATGAACTCATGTGTGCCAAACGTGTTTGGTTCTACGACTCCACCCCAGTTTGGATTCAGAGTAACTGCCCGATTTCCGATGCCTTTGCGCCAATGATACTCATCAGCAAAACAACCACCAGGCCAACGTACGTTTGGGATCTTGAGCGCTTTTAGCGCGGCGACGACGTCGTTACGAATACCGCGCGTGTTTGGAATCTTCGAGCCGGAACCGACCCAGAGGCCTTCATACACACCGTAACCGAGGTGCTCTGCGAATTGGCCGAAGATGTTGCGGTCGATCTTTGGGCCAGGTTTGGTAGTGTCGATTGAGAGTTGAATTTTATCCTGGGCCGAAGCCTGTGGGTCAAGGAACAGGATCATCGAGCCGAGGATTATTATCGAGGCAAACTTCGTCAATTTGAACCTTGAGCGGACCATGTGGTTCTCCACTACATAATTACGCAGAGGTGTTCTGAGAATAACCGAGTTCAGACCGTTAGTACGATTGCGCTTCCCACGCTCACCTGCCCAGTGTACATAATTGAACAGAGGTAATGCGTTCAATTAATCAGCCCATGGAAGATCTTTCCGAATGATCGGAGTGAATTCTCTTGAGGCTATTCTTTCTCTCCCACAGTTGTCTGGCTGAGAGCCCTTTGATCTTTCGTCTCCTTCTCAATCTTTGCAGGTGTCTTAACCTCGTCAAAGCTCGCTTGTGCGTTTCGTGAATAAGCCCATCATTCGGGCGATCGCGACTTCTTGTTTTGTAATGGTCCATAGTCATATTGTTTTTTCTATTCATTACCTTTCCTCATGCGAATTGAATTGTGAATTGGGGAACGTCAAGCTGCGTATCGCAGGATTGCCCCCACACCGCCAACACCACTAAGCAGTGCTGGATCCTCGATAAACGTGATGCGAGCCCCCGTTTGTCGCGCGCGTCTGACGAGCAGATCAGCAGTTCTCAGATTCGAATCCGCCGATTCACCGTCATCAACTCGAATTGCTCGCGATGATGCGGTAATTAGCAATTCATCAACCTGTCCCTGATCGAGTGCTTTAACAGTGTCGCCGACAGACACGACCGCGAGTCCGCCCGCACGGTACTCATCCAGCAAGTGCCTGACCCTGTCGGCATCACTGTGAAGGTTGTGTTCCTCCAACGCTGCCATTGTTGCCTTCAGCACTTCATGTTCCGGCGTTCTAATATCCAGGCGTAGAACGTCCACGACCTTGTTCCTGAGCCATGCGGGCAATTGCTCCTGCAGCAAGGGAATGATCACTTCGTCTCCTGCCAGGATGATGTGCTCGGCACGCTCTTCTCGCACGACACGTTCGAGCATTTCAACTACCTCTTTCGCATGGTGCAGTTGATAGTTGTCGACGTGCCGCTGATATCGCATCTGAGACCAGCCTTCGATCTGCGTCCGACTCAGCTTCTCCTGCTGCACCGCGTGCTTATCCAGGGTAGTGGCCATGCCAAAGACGAATAAGCGTGCTGAATTTGTATCGGCAAGCAGCGCGACATAATGCGGATGCTGGTCGATTAATCGCGCCAGTGGGTACAGATGTGGCCGCTGACCGACATATAGACGGTGTTGCTGAATGGGTGCGTCGAGCTGCACAGCTCTGAAATAATTATCAGCGCCCGCAGAGGCAAAAATTGCCAGTCCATTAGCAGACGGCCTTACCTCCTGCTGCAGATAAGTTCGAATCCGAGCTGCATCTCGCTTGAAGCTGTAAAGCTCCGGAGATTCAGATGAGAAGGATTTCGCTTTGGCCTTAAACTCCTTGCGCACAAACGATTCGAAATTATCCCGTCCATGTTGATCTGCCTGCATGTTCAGATAGAGACTGATAAACGGAAAACTGGTTGGCTCGAAAGCGGCCAACTCGTCGAGATGGTTCATAAGTCTTACGTCAGTTGCTTCTCTCACTTTAACCTGCCTTTCTATTGCCAAGGCTAGCTCCATTCTCGAAGTCTCGCGACCGTATTAACTCGTGTAAGTTTCAAGTGTTTACACGCGACAAGTGTTAACTCCTGAGTTTGTCCGGTGTAATCACTCTTTAGTGACTGTAGATCTTCGGCTACCGTCAGAGATGCTGATCGTTGCGCGTGCTTGAGCTAATCGGATGCGAGCGTGGCATTTGCGGCGAATGCCCGCTGGGGAGAGCATTCGAGTGATGCTCGTACGGCAACGGTCAGCGCATCATTTTCACGACCGGTACGAGACCTCAGAGAAATGACGTGAAAACACCTGAATACAACGCGTGATATCACCGTTTCGAGCGTTACCGAGTCACGGTAAGCTGCAATGGTAATGCTGAAGTGAAGCAAACGACGGCATTATAAATTTTAGTATGAGGTAGGTATCAAAGATGTCGACTGCTGTTGGAATTGAGGCGAGCGTTATGCCGCCACTTAACATAGATAAGGATACGGAAAGGGTTGCTGAAGCGCTGTCACAGGTGTTGGCGAATACATTTATTTTGTCTCTCAAGACACAAGGCTTCCACTGGAACGTGACTGGCCCAATGTTCTACACGCTGCACTCAATGTTTGAGGAGCAGTACAACGAACTCTGGCGGGCGGGTGACGCCATCGCCGAACGAATCCGCGCGCTTGGCGCCGCTGCTCCAGGTTCGTATCGCGAGTTTGCCAAACTCACTTACCTTCGTGAGTCTGAGGCTGTCCCTAGTGCGACAGGGATGATCGGCGAGTTGTTAAGCGATCATGAAACGTCTGCACGCACGGTTCGCACGGCGTTGGCAGTTTCGCGGTCGGCTGTTGATGCAGTGACCGAAGACCTCTTAACTCAGCGACTGCTGGCCCATGAGAAAGCGGCCTGGATGCTGCGCAGTTTATTAAGTTAAGTAGCAAGAGATTCGACACAAGGAAGAACAATGGATAACAGGAATCTAACAGTTGAACAGCTCCAGGCGATTGAGCGTTGGGAGAATGAAGGGGGCAAGATCACACCCGCGCTTCGCTTTATGGCGAGTAGCCAGCCAGGAGAAATGAGGAACGAGAAATCAGCCCGTCAGGAAGTTATTGTCCCACGGAAGAACCGGAGCTGGGAGCAGATGGATGTGTGGCCAGGGTGGAGGTTGGTATAATGAGGCGCAATAACAACAGAAGAATTCGCAGTGCGCGTCGTCACCGTAAGTTACTCTGGATCTTTGGTGCGACGTTCACGATTGGTGCGCTGTTGTATTGGGAACAGTCCGGTTTGCTGTTTGTGCTTTCGACCCTGGCAATCTGTGGACTGTTGCTCGTAGTTGCGTTCTCCAATTTAGAAGGGAGGGATAAAGAGATGCACAATCGCGCACTAGAGAAGCTGAGTACCAATTCGGAGGAGCGGAAGCAACCTGAAAACAAGGCTGCATGAAGGAGACTTATGAACGAGACACCACAGCGAAGCGCAAACTCTGAATTCACCTTCGATCCGACGAATAAGGTCGTAGGGAGTATCGATGCTGCGGGTGACGCCAAAGACGCAATGCGTGATTTAACAGCGGCGGGTTTTGTGACGAGCGAAGTAGAACTCCTGACAGATCAAGAAGGGGCTGCCCGGATCGATATGAGCGGTGACGAAGCGATGGCCCATGTCCATATCTTTGCTTCAACACAGAAGGTGCCGGCTTTCTATGACTCACCTGTAATTGTCAGGCGGGTCGAAGAAGAGTTGCGGGCCAGTCATTACTTGATTGGAGTTGTCGCCAACGACGGTGAAGCGCGAGAGCGAGTGCGCGAAATACTGAAATCTCATGGCGGTCACTTCATTAACTTCTACGGGCGATTCGCCGCGGAGGGTTTAGAACCGTGATTTCGGCGTCTCGGATCGCCCACAAGACAAGTGGTCTAATCTGACTATAAGACCTGGCATCGTGATGATATGAAACTCGAGAAGCTTGACCCTCAGATTGACTTGGACCACGACCACGTTCTGGGACCACCGGACGCCGAGCTCACGCTTGTCGAATACGGTAGTTACGCCTGCCCTCATTGTCACGCGGTTCACGAGGTTATCGAGGGGTTGCGCAGCCGGTTTGGCGAGCGGATGCGTTATGTGTTTCGACACCTCCCGGTGGCTGACAACAAGAACGCGTTACACGCCGCCGCCCTGGCGGAATATGCGGCTGAAACTACCGGACGTTTCTGGGAAGTTCACGAGGCATTAATGGAACGCGGGCCAGCGTTCTCTCAGGGTGACTTCGAACGGCTTTCACGCGAGTTCAACCTGCCCAGCGGCGCGGAGTCCGAGGCCGTATTGGAGGCAGCGCAGGAGCGCGTGCGCCAGGATGCGGAGAGTGCGCGACGCAGCGGTGCGCGGGTGACGCCGACCTTCTACATCAACGGCCGCCGCTATGCAGGAACCTGGGACGAAAGCTCGCTGGCCGATGCGATGCTCGCTCCATTGGGCCACCGGATCCAGGCTGCTGCGTTCGAATTCGTTCGCTGGGGACCATTGTCGGGTTTGCTCCTGGGCCTGGCGACGCTGCTCGCCCTCGTGCTCAGCAATTCGCGCCTCGGGCCGGCATTCCTATCCTGGTGGGATACAACTCTGGGATTTCAGTCGGGCACATTCACCTTCAACCTAACACTGCTGGACTGGGTCAACCACGGGCTTCTGACGATCTTTTTTTTCGTGGTCGGGCTCGAGATCAAGCGTGAGTTCACAGTGGGCCACCTCGCGACCTTTCGGTCAGGAGCGCTTCCGGTGATTGCCGCGTTCGGCGGCATCGTCCTGCCGGCGGTCATCTATGCGTCGATCGCGCCGCCGGAGTTGAGGCACGGTTGGGGGATTCCGATCGGGACTGACACGGCCTTCGCCGTCGCGCTGATCGTGTTGCTCGGCGAGCGTGTCCCGATCGAGCTGCGCGTGTTCCTGACCGCGGCGGTGATCATCGACGACATCGTGGCAATCCTCGTAATCGCGCTGTTCTACACGGGCGCGATCGCGACGATTTATCTGATCGCAGGTGCGGTGGTTGTGGTCCTGCTCACCGTTTTCAACCGCGCCGGCGTATACGGCGTCCTGCCATACGCGGTCTGCGGTATCGTGCTCTGGTTCTTCCTTCATGAGGCCGGATTGCATGCCACACTGGCAGGCGTGATCCTGGCCGTGCTCATACCAACGCGTCCTCCGGCGAACCTGAAAGCATTGTTAGCGCAGGCGACGACAGTGATCCACGAGGAAGACCTCCGCAGTGGCGAAGCCATGCATCCTGGACCGTCCGAGCCGGCACTGCGGAAGCTCGATACGATCCATTCCCGGATTGAGTCGCCCGCGGACAAGCTCCTTCGTTCCGTCGAGCCGTGGTCGAGCTACGTTGTGCTACCGATCTTCGCATTGGCGAACGCCGGTGTTGTCTGGTCCACTGACGTATTCCAGGAAAACGGAAGATTGATGGCCGCGATCACGCTTGGACTCGTCGTCGGTAAGTCGATCGGCATCGTGTCGGCTGCGTGGCTTGCGGTGCGGAGCGGCATCGCGGTGAAACCCGAAGCTTACTCGTGGCGTCAGTTAATCGGCGCCGGTGCGCTCGGCGGAATCGGTTTCACGATGTCGCTGTTTATCGCTGGATTGGCGTTTCCGAATGCTGCCGGCTACGCCGCGGCCAAGATTGCAATCTTCATCGCGTCACTGATCGCTGCCGTGGTGGGAACGATCATTCTCTACCCGCGGCGCTACGAAGAAAGCGAGTCGGAGCTAGCTGACGAAACCAGCGCTGTCGGTTGTCCGATTTGATGAGAGAGGAGGAGATCAATGTCAGCCTCGAGAATTTCAGAGGTTCTGGCCGGTCTGCAGGATACCTCTGTATGGCAGGAGCATATATATAAGGACATACATGCGAATCCGGAGTTGAGTTTTCAGGAAACCAAAACGGCCGGTCTCGTAGCTTCGAAAATGAAGGAATTCGGCTATGAGGTTCTCGAGGAAGTCGGTCGTACGGGAGTTGTCGGCATTCTGCGTAACGGTGAAGGCCAAACCGTACTCGCGCGAGCTGACATGGACGCACTTCCAGTGCGTGAAAACACAGGTCTGCCTTACGCTTCGACACGCACCGCAGTTGATGACGCGGGGAACACAGTCGACGTCGCACATGCTTGCGGCCATGACGCGCATGTGGCGTGTCTGCTGGGCGCGGCCGAACTTCTCGCCCAGGCTCCGCAGTCGTGGGGCGGAACCTTCATCGCGTTGTTCCAACCTGCCGAAGAGGTCGCCGGTGGCGCAAAAGCGATGATGGACGGCGGTCTGCGCGACCGTATCCCGAAGCCGGATGTCGCGTTCGCGCAACACGTGCTGGCTTACCCGGCGGGAAAGATCGGCACACAGGCGGGCCCGGTCCTGTCCGCCGGGGACAGCATTCGCATCACGCTTTATGGCAAGGGGGCGCATGGCTCAATGCCCCACAACAGCGTGGACCCTGTGGTCCTCGCGGCAGTCGTGGTCCTGCGCCTCCAAACGATTGTTTCCAGGGAGACGAAGCCCGGCGACTTTGCAGTGCTGACTGTCGGCAGCAGTGTGGCTGGCTCGAAGAGCAACATCATCCCGGATCGCGCAGTGCTGTTGGTGAATCTGCGGACGTATGACATGGCTGTGCGCCAGCGAATGATCGACAGCATCGAACGCATGGTCAAAGCCGAGTGTGAGGCGTCGGGCTCACCGCGTCCACCTGAATTCGAGTATTTCGATCAGTACCCGCTGACTGACAACAACCCGGAAATCACAGAAAAGATCACTACTGCATTCCGGAGTCATTTCGGAGCGGAAACCGTTTTCGATCTCGGACGGCTGACCGCGAGCGAAGATTTCAGCGATATCCCTGACGCTCTCGGCACGCCCTACACTTACTGGGGAGTTGGCGGCATCGATCCCGTGAAATACCAACGTGCTCTGGATGCCCGGCGCGTGGAGCAGGACATCCCCGTCAATCATTCTGAATTCTTTGCACCGGTCATTGAACCGACGCTGTCCCACGGCACTCAAGCACTCGTGGTTGCTGCTTTGACGTATCTTGCGAAGTGAGGTTCTCGTCTTGAGTCCCACAACCGCCACCGCTACCGCCAACGCACATCGAGGCGCCAACCGGCTCATTCTCGGCATTGTCCTCGCGGTCATCAGCTTCTGGCTCTTCGCGCAGACAACACTAAATGTTGCTCCGACGATGCGCGACGAGTTGCGGATCAGCGAGAGCCTGAACAATATCGCCGTGAGCATTACGGCGCTGTTCTCCGGAATTTTCATCGTTGTCGCGGGTGGTCTTGCAGACCGCCTGGGACGGTTGAAGATTACCTACTTTGGCCTGGCGCTGAGTGTCCTCGGTTCACTCCTGATCGCGATCTCTCCAGCCGGCACCGTCGCCTTTCTGATGACCGGACGTATCATTCAAGGTTTGTCGGCTGCGTGTATCATGCCGGCGACGCTGGCCTTAATAAAAGACTACTTCGACGGCAAGGAACGTCAGCGTGCGGTGAGCTACTGGTCCATCGGCTCGTGGGGCGGCTCGGGCGTCTCGGCTCTCTTCGGTGGCCTTGTCGCTTCTTCTCTCGGATGGCGCTGGATCTTCTGGATGTCGATCATCGTCTCCGTTGTAAGCTTTTTGTTGTTACGCGGCGCTCCCGAAAGCAAAGTCACAACGGCGGACAAGCGGCGTTTTGATTGGTACGGCTTTACGTCTTTCATCATTTCGATGGTGGCCGTGAACATTGTCATCGGACAAGGCTCCGCCCTGGGATGGTTGCATCCCGTGGTAATCACACTTGCGGTTGTCTTCGTCGTTGCCGCGGTCGTGTTCTTCAGGGTCGAATCACGTAACCCAGATGGTTTTGTCGATCTCAGATTATTCAATAACAAGACGTATACAGGTGCGACGCTCTCCAACTTCCTACTCAATGGCGCCGCCGGAACACTGCTCGTCGCGCTGTCGCTGGTCCAACAGGCCGCGGGGCTGTCTTCGTTGCAATCAGGACTGTTGACCATCGGGTATCTGGTTGCGATTCTGAGCACCATCCGTGTCGGTGAAAAGCTTCTTCAGAAGATGGGCGCGCGAAAACCGATGTTGATAGGGTGCGCCATTACTGCAACCGGAATCCTGCTGACGACCTTTACCTTCCTGCTGGCCGGCCAATATATGATCGTCGCCTTTGTTGGATTCACACTCTTCGGTGTCGGCCTCGGCTTCTATGCGACCCCGTCCACTGACGCGGCGCTCTCCAATGTGCCGAATGAAAAGGCTGGCGCCGCCTCCGGTATTTACAAGATGGCGTCGTCTTTGGGAGCGGCGTTTGGTGTGGCGATCTCCGCCGCGCTCTTCACATCTCTCAGTGGTCTGAATTCCACTTTTGCGCCTTTATCTGATCTGTTCCTGGGAAGGACCGACAATGTCAGCATTCGATTCGCCGCTGCCGTCGCATTGCTATTCAACGTGATGATGGTGATCGTTGCGATAGTCGCGATCGCGATGACGGTACCCAGGGATGATCCGAGGGCTCATGCATGATCCAGCCTTCGGTAAGCCAGGACGCCTTGGATGCGCTCGCACAGTTTCAAGCCTATGCAGCGAGCACCCTGCTGGTGCTCGACCTTATCGGCACCTTCGTGTTTGCCCTGAGCGGCGCGGTGGCGGGGGTCAGGGAACGTCTCGATATATTTGGTGTGCTTGTGCTGTCCTTCGCGGCGGCGAGTGCCGGTGGCATTATGCGCGACCTGCTGATCGGCGCGGTCCCGCCCGCAGCGATCAGCGACTGGCGTTATCTCGCAGTCTCTCTCGTCGCCGGGCTGGTCGTGTTCTTCTGGTATCCGAGCAGCGAACGGCTGCGAAATCTGCGTAACCACGTGCTGGTTTTCGATGCCGCGGGCCTGGCGCTTTTCGCCGTGGTCGGCACGCAAAAGGCGCTCGGGTATAGACTCAATCCGGTAATGTGCGCGCTGCTCGGCGTGTTGACAGGAGTTGGTGGCGGCATGTTGCGCGACGTGCTGGTCGCGCAAGTCCCCACTGTGTTGCGCGCGGAGTTATATGCGGTTGCGGCTTTGGCTGGCGCGGTAGTGGTGGTAGTAGGTCACGTGCTGAATCTGCCACCAACTGCGATGGCGATTGCTGGCGCTGCGCTCTGCTTCGGTATCCGATTCATCGCCATACGACGCGGCTGGCGCCTCCCCGTTGCCGGCTTGCCGCCTCGGTCTGACTAATCGCAAGAGGCCGTTACTTTCTGCAGTTTCCGTGACGAAAAACCGTCCGTCAGCAGCCATACTTCGATAAAACTCAAGGCGAACACGATCACGAGCCACGCGATCATCAATGTTCGTGTCAATTCAACTTCTGAACCGTTAATAAGATTCATATCCAATATCCCTTCTTATTACTTGCTCAACTACGTACAACCTCAACCGAGCAATGTGCTTTCGTAACCAGCGCGGTTGCAACGCTGCCGAGCTGCAGGCGTTCAAGAGCACTGCTGAACCGGCGTCCGCCAACGAAGATCGTATCCGCATCCCAGGCTCTGGCCTGCTCAATGAGCACGCGACGCGGATCACCTTTCTCCTGCACGACTGAAACCTTCAACCCGATTACGCCCAACTCTGCTGCTGCCCATTCCGCCATTTGCTTTGCCTTCGTGAAGCTTCCCTCGTTGCTGCTTCCGATCATCTCCGCCGGTAGCGGCAGCATGTGGGCAATCCCCCGAGGCGAAACGCTTTCATCGACGGTGACGATTCTCACTTCAGTTCCATGCGGCCAAACACGGCTTCCGACAATGCGAATTGCCTGTTCAGCTTCAGTTGATCCGTCCACGCCAATTACAACTCTGGGAGGCTCGTTGACGTCTCTTTCGACGTTGCCCCGCGACACGCGAATGGAGTGATCTGAATCAGTGACAACGTTCTTCGAAACGCTACCCAGAATGAATCGGCTGACAGCCGAACGTCCATGCGATCCGACGACAACTAGATCGGGTCTCCACTCGTCCGCTTTGCTAATCAGTTCGAAGGCGGCTGATCCAGCGAGTGTTTCCGCACGTACGCTCCAATGCGGGAAGTAGGAGCGAACCTGATCTCTTGCCCGGTTGGCAAAGTCTTTCGCCTCCAGTAAAACGCGCTCCGTTTGCCGCTGGGCGTAAACGAGGCCGGCAGCCGCTCTTCGGGACGTGAGTGCCTCCGCCGCCACTTCATAGGCCGACGCGTCGGGAACCATCATTACATCGGCAACCGAGACAATCAGGGCCTCCGCTTCCTTCGGTAAACCAGCACGCCGCAAATCGGCCAACGCGGCGTCGGCACTCTGTGAACCATCATGACCAATCAATATCTTCATCATGTGTTTATTCTAAAAGCAGAGGGATTGAAGAAATAGAGTATTAACTCTTGCTTTTGGCGGGTGTTATCACGTGGGTGGTTCTGTTTAGTGTGCGCTGCTTGAAACGAGACGGTAGTTTAGCCACAAGAAGCACAAAGGCTCAAAATAGGTTCTGCTATTTTTTGAGCTTTTTGTGCTTCTTTGTGGCTAAAATCAGCAAACGTGTACTTATCGCATAACTCCTTCAGTTTCAGTTGGACCAATAAGTTCACCCATGCCGTATTCGTCGAGCAGGAGCAGATAGCCTAGCGCCAATGCTTCGTCTTCTAACCGGTCGCTGACGTCCAGATCCCTTGACGACACCCTGCTTCCTAATTGTTTCAGCGACCAGCTCAGATATTGCCGAACAGATCCGCCACAATGCCGGTACTCCTTGTCATCGCGTTCAAGCGCGCGCACAACACTGACCGCAGTCGTTCCGCTAAACTCTTTTTCTCTCACTCGAAAGATCATCTGCCTCATAACAATCTCTTGCAGAGTAATCGTCACGCCGCTCTACCGCGAGAGTGTTTTCACGCGTGGATTGCAGGAGTTAACTCGTGTCGTACGCGAGGTGAGAGCAGGATGCTGCGAACGCTTTTGTTATACTCCGCATCAAGCCATCAATTCAGAGGTGCCAATGAGCATTCGTGGGCGATTACTGACGTTAGCGGTTGGCGGTGTTCTGCCGCTGCTGATAGTCGGGCTCATCGTTCTGTGGGTGGTTTGGACTGAAAAGCGAAATCAGCTCAACGACTCCCTGGAGCAGCAGTCAGAGTTAGTCGCGGTGGTTTTCGACCGTTGGCTCGACGCTCAATACCAACCGCTCAGAACGATCTCGTCGTACCCATCGAACGACCTGAGGAACCCTACGACGCTAAAGGCCAACTTGCAGGCGGCTATGATCCCGCGTCGCGCCTGGATCGATATTCGTATTTTGGACTCAACTGGAAAAGTTGTCGCCCTCGAACCTGCCGGCGCCGGCAATCTTCCGACCTCCGTCAGCGAAAAGCTCCTCAATGAAGCGAAACGCGGTGCTTCTGATCTGGAAACTGATTGGACGCTTGGAGAAGGACACTACCTGCTTGCGATCGCTGTACCGATGGAAGGTGGCGGCGCAGTGATCGCACGTATCGATGGTTTGGCGCTAAACGAGCCACTTCATGGCATCAGCCTGCCCGAGCGAGCGGTCGTTACTTTACTCGATCAGAATCATCGCATCATTTATCGCAGCCAAACTGCGGAAGCCGTATTGGGTCTTGATCTAAGCGGCACGGATCAACTGTCAGCACTAAACGAACGTAATACCGCAGTCACGGTGAGGAGAAGTTCTGTTGACGACGTTGAACGAGTTTACGGTCTGAGCCGTGTCGGAAACACTGGCTACGTTGTGATGGTGGGTGTGCAAAGCGCGATTCTTTATGCATCCGCCTGGCGACAACTGATGAGCTACGTTGTAGTGGGCCTGATAGTTGTGTTTTGCGCAGTGACGGCGGCACTTCTGATTGCACGAAGTATCGCCCGGCCTGTGCGTCTGCTCAGTTTTGCCGCCGACGAGTTTGGCAGCGGAAACTTCTCTGCGCGTGCGCCGGCCGAAGGACGTGATGAGATGTCGCGCCTGGGCATGAACTTCAATGCAATGGCAGAGCGTCTACAGAAAAGAGAGGAGAGATACGCTGAACTCGATCGGCTCAAATCGGAGTTTGTCTCGACAGTCTCGCACGAGCTGCGCACACCTTTGACCACAATCAAAGCATTGACGCGCTTGCTAATGCGTGACGGACTGGAGGAGAAGAAAAGACGTGAGTACATCGAGACGATTTCAGTAGAGTGCGATCGCCAGATTGATCTGGTGCTCAATTTGCTCGATCTTTCGCGAATCGAAGGCGGTGTGCTGCGTGTTACGCATGAACGCGTTGACGTGCAGCAAGTGATCTCATCTGTCGTCAAATCGGAAACACGATCGGCTGAAAAGAGAAGGCATGATCTTCAATTCGATCCGGGCCTTAAAGTCCCGCCAATCTGCGCTGATCCGAAAGAACTTCGTCGTGTCCTGTCGAACATAGTCGAGAACGCTATCAAGTACACACCCGATGGCGGGCGCATTGTTTTGTCTGCACTTCAACAAGATGGTCAGGTAGCAATAAATGTAGCAGACAACGGCCGAGGGATACCGCCGGAAGACATGCCGATCCTGTTCGATAAATTCCATCGCGGGCGGCCGGCGCGCCACTCCGAGGCTATGCGTAATGCTACAACCGATGCTGAGTTTTTAGAGGATGCTGATGTTTCCGGCGTCGGTCTCGGCCTGTATCTGGCAAGAAACGTGATGGAGCGAATGGGCGGGCGCATCACCGTAGAGAGCGAGGTGGGGCGAGGCAGCACATTCAGTTTGCACTTACCGGTGTGGCATGAAGAAGGCTGCAATAAGCGTAGTATTGAGGAGGGCGCCGATGGCAAAACAGTTGCTAGTCGTGGATGACGATCCCGGTCTCTTGCTTGCAGTATCTGAAACGATGCGCGCTGAGGGTTATGACGTGCAGACGGCTCGTCGCGGAAGTGAAGCGATGATTCGTGTTGCAGAATCTCTTCCGGATCTGATCATCAGTGACATTCGCATGCCTGGTATGGACGGCTACGCCCTTGTGCGTAATCTGCGCGCCTCACCGCGGACCCGTCTCGTACCAATCGTCTTCCTCACGGCCAAAGACGAAACAACCGATCGCATTGAGGGGTTTCGTACCGGTGTTGATGCTTACGTGACAAAACCTTTCGAAACCGAAGAGCTGGTGGCGATTGTGAAAAGCATTCTCGACAGAGTACAGCGCACCCATTCCGACCTTGCGCGCATGTTTGGAGAACAAGGCGATACAGAGATAGTCCTTGTGCGCGATGAAGAGTTGACGGATGCAGAGTGGCGCGTTGCAGAAGCAGTCGCGCGCGGACTATCAAACAAGGAAATCGCCGCGGAGTTAAAGCTCAGTTTAAGAACGATAGAAGGTCATATTAGCCGTATTCTCGACAAGAAGAATCTGAGCAACCGGGTGGAGTTGGCCCTGCACGTGCGAGAACGGCGGCAATCAGACTAACCGTCTAACACCAAAGTCTAATCAACCGAAATTAGTTTTCACGCAAAGACGCAAAGATCGCAAAGGCGCAAAGGCTAACTTGACCCGCCTTTGCGCCTTTGCGTCTTTGCGTTAATTCAGGTGTAAATACGCGGAAATTTCAGGTGTTAATACGCTATTTCACTCCTGCCATTCCGGCTAGTCTAGACACTGTGAAACGAACACGAAGGAGCAATCAAGCGGATGTCGTTAGCGGAGATTAAGTATGTGGTTTTTCAAGAACACGAACTGAAAAAACAAGCAACAGAAAGCTTGCCGGAGACTCTGCGGCGTTGGCTTGTCAAATGTCCACAGTGTTCCGAGGTTAGATTGGTGATCGGAGCACGCGAAAACGAACGTTACGTCTGCAAGGATTGTGGACACAGTTTCACCATCAGGCTTTCAGTGGCGGCGAACGACGATTTAAGAAGTGGAGAAGAATAGATGATGTCATATAACGGACCAATGTTGATTAAAGAGCCCGAGCTTCGTTGGCCCATCGTATTAATCGCCGCATTGATAACCATGGCGATCGCCTTGCTGGTTGCAACGATGCACTTTGTGGCTTCGACGCCGCCGCTGGTGAACCGGTCTTCGCCGCCGCAGGTCGAATGGATGCTCCAACCAGGACACTCGGAGTTTGATCAATTCAGACAACAGATCAGCATCGAGCAAGTAATGGGAAATGAGAAGCTGCATCCATTTAACAACCTGGTGGTGGAGTTGACGGGAGTGGTCAGAAACGAAACCGGGCAGACCATTAGTGGGCTGGAACTGCGCGGAGCAATTGTGGACACAGAAAACTCGATTGTTCGAGAACGGACTGTTGCCGTGATTCCTCTCCAACAAACCGCAGTCGAGAATAACGAATCGATCAGTGTGCGGATCTTGCTGGAAGGCATCGACAGAGACTCAGATCGCGCGCGTGCAGTGTTGGAAGTTACTGGTATTACGTTTGAATGAGAACGAGAAACAGTGAGGTAGGAATTGTGGAGGCCGTGCTTCAAGAAACTCGGGTAGATCAAGCTGAATTTACAGATCCGGTCAACCGGGTTAGTGAAGTTTTCAGACGTGTATTGGGATGTTGGCACCGGCACATGAGTCTCCCATTTACACGAGGGAGCGAAACTTATCGAACGTGTGTAGATTGTGGGGCTCGTCGCCGGTTCGACGTGGAACAGTGGAGGATGGTTGGTGCTTTTTACCGTCCTGAGAATCGGTCTGGTGGCCGGTGAGATCCAGAAGAATTGAATTTTTGAGAGGTCAGATATGTCGGCAACAATGACTAAGCAAACTTATGAGGCATCGCCACAGCGTGTGTTGGCCGCTGTAGAACCTAAAGTGTTGATTCCGTACGATGGCTCCGATGGTGCCGAAACGGCAATACACGACTTAAAGCGAGCGGGTCTACCGCAGAAATTTGAGGCGCTGGTTGCAGTGACGGAAGTCTGGTTGCCTTCATCGCCATATGAGATTACTCGAGCCGTAAGCGCTCGCCGGCTGAAACTCCTGACGTCAGGACTCTCTTCTTTTGCGCCGGCAATGCGCGACTGCGAAGAGCAGCGAGTATTGTCGCGCGAGGCAGGCGATCGCATTCGTTCGATGTTCCCTTCAGCCAATGTGACTACTGAAGCGATGGAGGAGAGTACATCTGTAATAAGTGACGTCGTGCAAAAAGCAACAAGCTATGGAGCTGAACTTATAGTTCTGGGCGCCCAACTCAGTCCGTCACCGGATATCACGGATTATGCTGGACCAGCGCTGAGCGTTGCTCGAGCTGCTCATTGTTCGGTTCGAATTGCACGACCGTCTCAGAGAAACGTTAATTCTCCGATACACATCGTGATCGGCCTGGACGAAACGCAATCTATGGAGCGGGTAATTGAGGCTGTGTCAGAGCGGGTTTGGCCCATCGGATCCAAAGTAGACGTGGTTGTAGTCGGAGAACTTAGGCCAAGAGATCCGGTGCGTGAATCGGAGAGGATACGTACATTGGAAGACCTGGTCAGCAAGTTGCGGACAGGAGGTTCGAACGTCTCGATTGCGCTTAAGTACGGAGAAGCACAAGAGCTGCTCTTGCAACATGCAAAGGAGATCTCAGCCGATTGCATTTTCATAGCTGCGGACATAACCAGTAGAGAATTCAGCAACGTCGCTCGATCCGTTGTTCTGGGAGCGTCTTGTTCGGTTGAAGTAGTGCGGCCGAGAACCATGACCCGGGAACATTGGAAACCGGCGGCTTGATTTAGGAGATAGGGAAGTGACTCGTAATTATTTATTAAGGAAGAGAAACACAATGAGACTATTACTTGCAGTTGATACGATGAAAACTTTGAATATTCTTCTTGACTTCATCGAAGCGCGCTCGTGGCCTAAGGGAACTGAGGCCGGAATCCTTTCCGTAGTGGAAGACGAAACTATTCCGGTCGAAACATGGCGTGCCGAGGGTTATGGAATCGGCGCCGTGCGCCGTGAGATGCAGAGACGAGGCGAACAAATAAGTGGCCTGGCTGTCGAACGCCTGCGAGCAATCGGAATTCCAGCTCAGGTCACGATCATGCGAGGAGATCCGGCATTCCTGATTCCTTTTGCAGCGCGAAAGTGGTCCTCTGATCTGATTCTGATTCGCGCAAACAATCGGATGAAGTTTCGAAACTGGTTGCTTGGCAGTGTGGCAAAGTCAGTTGTTGAGGATGCGCCATGTTCGGTTGAAGTTGTTCGTGCAGAGCAGTCGAACGCGAACATGAGAATACTGCTCGCCACCGATGGATCCGACGCGTCATTAGCTGCAACTCAGGCGATCGCGGAGATGGAATTTCCGGCGGACGCTGAAGTTAAGGTAGTGAGCGTGATTAATCCAATCAAATATTCACTGGAGGAGATCGGGTTTCTACGCGGAAAGGACAGCGACCGCGCGCACCGTGCCATTGGCAAGGCTGTCAACATGTTGGGAAGTGCGCCGTTGAATATCACGGCAGAAGTGATGGCTGGCAGAAGAGTTCGAAAGATCGTCGCTCGGGCTAGAGACTGGGATGCTGATCTCATAGTCGTCGGTGCTGCGGAGCGAGAAGGTTTTAAGCGACTGATGTCGCGGGGCACTGCCGTGGGGGTCGCAAACCGAGCACATTGTTCGGTCAGGGTCGTCCGAGGAAAGAGTATTTCACAGGGCGAACAACTGCCCGCGGTGTATGCAGAGGGTTCCTTAAGGAAGGTTGCATAGGAAAAGCATTAAACGTTTTGGAGTAATACGATGACGAAACAATCAGAAAGAAACGCAAACATTTACATAACAGAACCGGATTACAACCGTCTTAGCGCACTGATCGAAAAGACGCGTGAAGGGAACGGCGTGGATCGCCAATACCTTAACAAATTGGAAGCGGAATTGGACCGCGCAGAGATTGTCGACGCTAAAGACATTCCGGCGAACGTGATAACGATGCGCTCAACTGTGCGACTGAAGGATTTAGTGAGCGGAGACGAGAACACTTATTCATTGGTGTTTCCGACAGAAGCCGATTTCAGTCAGGGAAAGATTTCTGTCCTCGCGCCGATCGGGACCGCGATTCTTGGTTATAAATCCGGCGACACGATTGAGTGGACAGTGCCGTCCGGGCTGCGAAGACTCAAAGTGGACAAGATCATTTATCAGCCGGAGGCTGCTGGTCACTTCGATCTCTGATTGCGTGAGAATCGTGATAAGGTGACAGCGCGAACGAAACAGCGAGCAACCAGTCCCCCATGTCACCTCGTAAACACGTACGGTCCATTGAAGGTGATGCGACGCCTTCCGACATCTTTCAACCTCATCTGATGGGCGTTGAATTGTTTGAAGACATGGACGAAGTGTTTCTGGAGGCGCGCCAGCTCGCGGCGGGCCAACACCCCGATCCAGAGTTGGACCAGGCAAAACGAGGCGTGGCGACAGTCACGCCGGGCCGGTTGATTATGCTTGATCCATGTCCCGACCGGGTTAGTGTTCCAGAAGACGAGCTCAACTCGATGGTCACAATGCTGCCGTCAAAATCTCCGCTGAACATCACAGCAGTTTCTTACACCAACATCGAAGCGCTCACGACGGACATGAGCAAAGCGATTCCTTTCCGTGGCTACCTCCTTGCCTGGGCCACCGCCGGTCACAACGTCATCGTCTTCGAGGGCAATCCTTCCGCGTTCGAAAGCGGTGTTCGCGATGCCGATGTGCTGCTCATGGACTCAGGCATGCTGCCGTTTGTGCAGTTCAACTGGGTCGAAGCCGCGCAGCGCGTCATGCGGCCGGAAGGACAAATATTTCTTCACGATCGCAAGACGTTTACGCTGTCGCTCTTTAGCAAGTCTGAAATACAAACCGAGTCGGACGTTGAAGTGAATTATGGCGCGCTTCTTTTGCGAAGTTTGATGAGAGCGGCACAGAGCTCAATCGAGGTTACTGCCGGCGAGAAGGTGCCTGACCTGTTGGATCTTGTGACCAAATTCACTGACCGCGACTTTATCAGTCGAAACATCGATCGTGACAAGGTCAACAGCGAGAAACTGATCGACTCATTCCTTCACAAAGCCGGCTGGCGCTGGTACACCCCTTTCAAAACAAGTGGGGTTTTGACTTTACCGGTGCCTTTGAAAGACGGCAGCCACGGCAAATGGGAATTCACGCTAACACTCACCAAAAACGCGGCTGGAAAAAAACAACTGCGCATCGAGCGATAGAAGTTAGTTCCCAAGTTAACAGAGATTTTTCTGTTCGTATCCTTCCTGGCCGTGATATAAACCGCCCGTAACTACCTTTCACCCTCCCACCCCATCGGCGTAGCGCCAGTTGGGGAACTCCAGTCCCAGAACAACAAATGTATGCAGCTCGTGTCGATCTGCTTACTACGTTTTCAAACGCCGTTCGCCAGCCCCATGCCTCGAGGTGTGACCGCTGACGGACCACTACTGAGGAAAGGGCAAGCGATGAAAAAATCGAGGTTCGGAATCCTTACTAAAACGCTGATTGCATTTTCTGCGGCGCTGGTAGTTCTGACTATCTCACTGACAACGGCAACGATGACGCCGATTACCGAAGGATTCGAAGCAGGCGGCAAGACTGCTTACGCGGCGGGTAATGTAGCGCTGGGAACTGGCTCGTGGTTCATGGACGATGCGTTGACCGGCAATCTTTCCACCGACAGAAAGACAGGGGCTTTTTCCGCACGCATTCGGAATACGGGTCTGATGCACATGAACTTTAATAAGACTGGCGCGGGCACTGTTTCTATTCAACATGCAGTGTTCGGCACCGATGGCTCGAGCACATGGCAGTTGTGGACGTCAACAAACAGCGGGAGCACCTGGACTCAAGTCGGCTCAACCGTAACCACCAGCTCGACTTCACTTCAGACAGCAACCTTCACCGTCAACAACTCCAACGCGATTCGCTTTGAGATCAGAAAAGTCTCCGGCGGCGCTAATCGCATCAACATCGACAACGTTCAGGTGGGTGATTTCTCGTCTCCAACACCGACTCCCACACCACCAATCACCAGCGAGCATCTCACGATGGGTAACCCCAGCAACGCGGTTACCAGCATAACGGAGCCGAACAATTACCTGATGGAGAAGCCGCAGTACTCGATGTCTTACAGTCGTGATAATGGTGGACCAAACTGGGTGAGCTGGCACCTGGACTCCTCGTGGCTGGGAAGTACGCCACGCCAGGACGACTTTCGCGCGGATACAACTTTGCCGGCCGGCTGGTACCAGGTTCAAGCGACGGATTTTTCTGGCTCAGGTTTTGATCGAGGACACATGTGCCCGTCAGCAGATCGCACCATCACTGTCGCCGCCAACTCGGCCACTTTCCTAATGACCAACATGATTCCGCAGCTTCCGGCTAACAATCAGGGTGTGTGGGCCAATCTGGAAAGCTACAGCCGGTCTCTGGTTTCGCAAGGCAATGAGCTTTACATCATTTCCGGCGGGCAGGGATTGCAGTTCTTCATTGCGAACGGTCATGTCGCAGTGCCTGCGCAGACGTGGAAGGTGATCATCGTGTTGCCCAACGGCAGTAATGATGTTTCGCGAGTGACTACGGCGACGAGAACGATCGCGGTGGTAATACCTAACTCGGGAACGATTAATAGTGACTGGCGAACCTACCGGGTGAGCGTGGACCAGGTCGAGGCGATCACGGGCTTCGATTTCTTTTCTAACGTGTCTTCCGGGATACAAGCCGTAATCGAAGGACGAGTCGATAATCAATAAGATGTGATCTCTGCGGCTCTCTGCGTATCTCTGCGCTCTCTGCGTTGAAATAGCCCTTTAACGCAGAGAGCGCAGAGATACGCAGAGGGCCGCAGAGATTAGAGCAGAGACTGGATCTAAATCTCCGCAGCGACACGAAAGCCGCAGTTATGACCCTTCGTGTTAACGGCAAAAGCGTAACGATAGGCTGAACGGCAAAGCCACGCAGCGTTGAACCACGAACCGCCGCGCACGACTCGCAGCCCGTCGATGCCATTTTCCATCCACGCGCTGCCATCTAGCGGCGCGCCAACATAGTTCTCATGCCACGTATCCGCGCACCATTCCCAAACGTTGCCATGCATGCCGACCATCCCGAATGCATTACACGCTGAAAACTGATCGACGCGAACAGTTTCATTCCGAGCGACACCTTTGAGGGCAGACTTGTATGGCAGCGAGCTGTCGAAATTTGCCAGCGCGGGCAAGATCGTATCGCCGAAACAAAACGGATTGAGCGAGCCCGCGCGACAGGAGTACTCCCACTCCGCTTCACTCGGCAAACGATATTTCCTGCCAGTCCGGCGCGAGAGTCGCTGGCAGAACTCCACCGCTTCATGCCACGAGATGCTTTCGACCGGTTGAAATTCGCCCTTGAAGTTTGAAGGATCAGGATCGAGCTCACAATTTACTGGCGACCACCGTGCTACCGCGCGCCACTGTTGCTGAGTCACTGGAAATCGTCCGGCCATCAACGACTCGATACTCACCGAGTGCTGCGGTCCTTCACACTCGGAACGCTCCGATTCGTTCTTGGGAGATCCCATCAGGAAGCTGCCAGCGGGAACTCGTATCATTTCAATGCCGACGCCGTTACCGATATCCTCAACAATGTAACTGGCCTCACCGCGTTTTTTCGAGATGATCTTTCCCGCGTCGTTGAGTGTGATCAACTCGAGAGTGCGTGTCTTGATCGGCAGCAGATCGATTACGAGACGATTCCTCTTCGGCGGATCCGGCGCTGGGCTCATCTGCCCGTCAACATAAGCCAGAGCAGAAAAACTTTCCCAGAAGTCTTTGATCGACTGGTGCCTTTCGGAGACCTCATTCGCTGTCGCTCGCTGCAACACTGACAACAGTTTTGGTCCCCAGGACTGGAGGAGAAGCTCTGCCGGAAGCGTGTCGATCGGCTGGGCCCTGAATTGCGACGGAGCTCTTCCTGCCAGCGCTGTGTAAATAGTCTTGGCCAGCGAATAGACGTCCGAAGCTGCGGTTAATTTGTCGAAATTGCTGTCGAGATCGGGGTTGTGTTCCGGTGGTGAATAGATTGGCGTGCCGACTCGCGTGATTAAGCTCCCCGTGCCTTTGGGCATAAACCTCGCGACGCCAAAGTCGGCTATTTTGATGTTTTTCCGGTCACCACTCAGCAGAAAATTCGCCGGCTTGAGATCACGATGAATGATCTCCTTTTCGTGAGCCAAAGACAGCGCGGAGACAATCTGACGAAGGTAATGAAGCGTCTCGCGCAAGCTAAGCGGCTTGCCTTTGCAAGCTGATTCGAGATCACCGCCAGACAAGTACTCGAGCACAATATAGTGAAACGTGACGCCGTGGC
>Ga0134121_10000739_pt1 | contig 34409 bp, 27 predicted proteins | sample KB301_FD_96463 | JGI IMG/M metagenome (GOLD analysis project Ga0134121, IMG submission 96463) | Terrestrial soil microbial communities without Nitrogen fertilizer from Kellogg Biological Station, Michigan, USA - KB3-0-1 | ecosystem: Environmental > Terrestrial > Soil > Unclassified ...
CGCCTGGAGCGCGCTGAAGTGCGGCATCGAATAGTCCGTCAGCACCACATCCCAGGTCTGCGTTTTCAGGGCATCGCGCATATCCTCAGCGGTTTCGACGCGCTCGAATATCAGCTCATAGCCCGCGCGCGTAAGGTGCCGATGGATGAGAGCGGAATCTCGACTGGAGTCTTCAACGTTCAGCAGGCGCAGGGTCTTGGCCATATCCCTATGTCATTCCGCCGGCGGAAGCTGATTCATTACCAGCCAATACAGACCAAGCTGGCGCGTCGCCTCGACGAAATTCTCGAAGTCCACGGGCTTTCGAACATAGCTGTTGGCGCCAAGTTCGTAACTCTTGATCATGTCCTCCTGTTCGTTGGAGGACGTGAAAATCACCACAGGCAACCGGTGCGTCCGCGCATTGGCACGGATTCTCTGCAGAACCTCCAGCCCGTCTATCTTTGGAAGCTTCAGATCCAACATGACGATCTGCGGAGTAAGCGGCTCGCTGCCGGCGTGTTTTCCCATTCCAAAAAGAATATCCAGCGCCTCTACTCCGTCGCGCGCGACGACAACGGTATTGACGATGTTGTTTTTCTTGAACGCACGCAGTACCAGCGCTTCGTCCCGATGGTTGTCTTCCACGAGCAGGATCACTTTGTCTGTCATGTCAGTCTTTCTTCCCTGAGTCCGGAGAGCGTGAAGAAGACGCTGGCGCCCTTGCCCACGACACCCTCGGCCCACGCCGATCCGCCATGGCGCTGAACAATGCGCTGAACGGTTGCAAGCCCGATCCCCGTCCCTTCAAACTCGGTCGGTGTATGAAGCCGCTGAAATGCGCGGAACAGCTTGTCCGCGTACGCCATGTCGAAACCGGCGCCGTTGTCGCGGACCACGCAACAGGCGTAGCCGTCTCGCTTTTCCCTGCCGAACTTGATTTTCGCGAGTGCCCGTCTGGCCGTGAATTTCCAGGCATTCTCCAGCAGATTCGTCAGGAGGATTTCCAGAAGACGCTTGTCGCCCGCGGTGATAAGTCCAGGCTCTATTTCCGCCTCGACATTCCGTTCCGGATCCCGCCGACGCAACTGGGCGACAATGGCTTCGGCGATTCCGCTCAGATCCACGGTCTCCGACCGCATTTCGGTGCGAGTCACCCGGGCCAGCTGCAGCACGTCGTCGATCAACTGGGCCATCTCCTGGCTGGCGCTTCTCACCTCCTTTAGATAACCCTTGCCAACGTCGTCCAGCTTGTCGGAATAGTCCTCGAGGAGAGCCTGGCTGAAGCCGTCTATTCCCCGTAATGGCGCCCGCAGGTCATGCGAAACGGAATAGGAGAAGGCCTCCAGTTCTTTGTTTGCCGCCTGAAGCTGGGTCGTTCGTTCAACGACCCGCTGCTCCAATTCGTCGTTAAGACGGCGGACTTCTTCTTCCGCCCGGCGGCGGTCGCTGATGTCGCGCAGGATGACGGTGTAAAGCTTCTGCTCGCCGGACTCGAGTTGCGAGATTGACGCTTCGATCGGGAACTCCTCGCCATCTGTGCGCAGACCAAAGATGGCGCCCAGCGCGCCCATCGAACGCTTCGTGATTTTCGTCATGCCGAAGTCCTGAATGTGTCGCGAGTGTCCCTGCCGGTAACGTTCGGGCATGAAGCGATCGAGTGTCTGTCCCAGTGCCTGGCCGGCCGGGCACTTAAACATGTTTTCGGCGGCGACGTTGAAGAGAAGAATGCGCTGGCCGCTGTCGACGGTGATGATCGCGTCCATTGCGGATCCAATCACACCCGCCAACTGTTCCTGATTCTTGCGGAGGGCCTCTTCCGCGCGCTTGCGCTCCGTGATATCCACAATCGTGCCCAGCACCAACTGCCCCTGCTCGGAGTCGATGGGATTCAATCCGATCTCCACGGGAAATTCGGTGCCGTCCTTGCGAAGGCCATAGAGATCTCGGCCGGCTCCCATCGCTCTTACCGCCGGCATCGCCGTGAAGTCCCTACGATAACCGGCGTGCCGATCGTGAAACCGGAGGGGCACAAGCAGTTCGATCTGTTGACCTAACAATTCTTCGCGGCGGTATCCAAAGGCCCGCTCGATCTCGGCGTTGACGAGCACGATTCGGCCCCTGCCGTCGACGATGACCATGCCATTCGGCGCATGCTCAATGACCTGGTGAAATCGCTGTTCTGACGCCTTTCGTTCGGTGACGTCACGCGTAATCTTGGCAAAACCCAGGTGTGTATGGGAGTTATCGTACAGAGCGGTGAAGGTGACGCTCGCCCAGAACGTCGAACCGTCTTTGCGCACGCGAAGGCCCTCGGCCTGGCAATGGCCGAGGGCGAGCGCCATGGATAAATGGCGCCCGGGAAGCCCGCTGCCAATATCCTCGGTTGTGTAGAAGCGCGAGATATGTTGTCCCAGAATCTCTTCGGTAACATATCCGTGAATATTTTTCCCGCCGGCGTTCCAACTCGTAACGTGCCCAGCAGGATCGAGCAGGAAAATCGCGTAGTCCTCAACGGACTCGACCAAAAGGTAGAAAAGGTTGACGGCGTCTTGCGAATCCATTTTCAACGTATATCCAAATCCCTGGACATACGTCTTCTCCCCAACTACAAAATAGCGGGCCCTTCGAGGTCACGTATCCCAAAAATATAACGAACGACCTTTATAACAGCAAATCCTGCAAAAAAGAATATTCTTCCTAAAATGTGTCGACCATTTGTCAAAAAAATACGGTCCGAGACATTTCGACTCAGCGTCCCTGCATCCTCACCCCGAAGGAGTGAACGGAGATCAGCCCGAGGTGAGCGAGCCACGAGGACTGTTTTCGCGCTTTCGAGCGAGCCCTCTCCCCCCGGGAGAGGGTGGCCGCAGGCCGGGTGAGGGAACGCGACTGAGCCATCATCCGGCCCTTTTTCTTTAGGCTTCGCCTATCGGGCTCGCGCTTCGCGCGGGCCACCTTCCCGGGGGAAAAGGGCGCGCGAACAGGTCCCGGATTTTTGTGCAAAGCCCCTTCCACCCCTTCGGGGGTGAGGCTGCAGGGACGCTCTAGTACTTGTTGTCCAGGATGTCGCGAACTATTTTGAGCAGGGCAGCCGGTGCGAACGGCTTCGAGATGAACGGAGTCTTTTCATGGAGGACCTGCTCGCTCACGATTGCCTTGTCGGTGTAGCCGGACATGAACAGTACTTTCATTCCGGAACGTATCTCGAGAAGCTCTCGCGCCAGGTCCCGTCCATTCATCTCCGGCATCACGAGGTCCGTGATGAGCAGATGTATGGTTTCTCCGAGGCGTTCACCCAGCAGGAGTGCCTCGCGAGCATTGGACGCTTCCAAAACCTGGTAGCCATTCGTGGTGAGGACGCGCATCGCCAGATCGCGCACCATGTCCTCATCTTCGGTCAACAGGATCGTTTCTGTTCCGGTCAGAGCCCTTGTGGGTGTCACGCCTGGACGATTGCTTTGCGGCACATCGGCGACCTGCGGCAGGTAGACCTGGAAGGTGGATCCGCGGCCGATTGCGCTGGAGACCCAAATGCATCCGCCCGATTGCTGAATAATTCCATACACGGTAGAGAGCCCCAGGCCGGTGCCCTTACCCGTTTCTTTCGTCGTGAAAAACGGTTCGAAGATGCGCAACCTGGTTCGCTCATCCATGCCGATGCCGGTATCGGCGATGGACAGCATGACGTACATTCCGGGGGCCATGGAAGGATGCCTCTCAGCGCTGCTGTCGCGCAACTGAACATGATCCGTTGTGATAGTGAGGCGGCCACCTTGCGGCATCGCGTCGCGCGCGTTGACGACCAGGTTCATGATGACCTGCTCTATCTGGCCGCGATCCGCTTTGATGCGTCCCAATTCAGGGAGGAGGGTTGTCTCAAGGGAAATGTCCTCGCCGATCAGCCGCCGGAACATCTTCTCCGTGTCGAATACAACGGCGTTGAGATCGAGCACGGTCGGCATAAGTACCTGTTTGCGGCTGAATGCGAGAAGGCCGCGCGTCAGTCCCGCAGCGCGATCCGCCGCCTTTTGTATCTGTTCCAGATCGCGCTTCAAGGGATCGCCGTCAACGATACGTCCGAGGGCCAGATCGCTGAATCCGCCGATGACCATGAGCAGGTTATTGAAGTCATGGGCAATGCCGCCCGCCAGTTGGCCCACGGCTTCCATTTTTTGCGATTGCCGGAACCGCTCTTCAAGCAGATGCCGTTCCGTCACATCATGAGCGAGAACGACATAAGCAGACTTTCCGTCTAGAGTCAGGGCGTGACTCGTCAACTCGACATCAATGAAAGATCCGTCGTGCCTCCGATGTTTGCAAGTCGTGCGCTGCCTTGAATCTTCAGCGAGGACACGGGAGAGGTCCTTCGTTGAGAAACCTTGAGACGGCAGCCAGACCTCGGCGAGCACCATCCCCAGAAGTTCATCACGAGAATAACCATACGTCTGAACCGCAGCCTTGTTCACCGCGAGAAGCCGAAGGTTCTCGCGATCAACCACGAAAATCGGGTCCGGATTATTCTCGAAAAGAAGGCGGTAGCGTTCCTCGGAGTCGCGCGACGCCGCTTCGGCCCGCCGGCGTTCGCTGATATCGATGGTGACTCCACGAGTGCCGATAGGATTTCCCTTATGATCGACAGTCGTGATCGAGGTTGCCTCCACCCACCGAATGCTGCCGTCTTTGGCGATCCAGCGGAATTCATTTGTCGCCATTTTCCCGCCGACAAATGCTTCCGTCGCTCTACGGGCTGCTCCTGCCTTGTCTTCGGGGTGAACGATGGAAAGCCAGAAATTAGGAGTCGAAAGCCACTCCTGCACGCTATATCCCAGCATGATCTCCACATAATCGCTGACGAAATCGATTCGTTGAGTCGCGGCGTCGGGCTTACCCCAGGCTTCCCAGACGACTCCGGGAACGCTCGCAATGATTTTATTGAGCCGATCACGCTGCCGTTCGACTTCCGATTCTGCCCGCCGGCGCAAGCGGCGGTTGGAAGCCTCTTCCACTTCACGCTCAATTGCGGGCACCAGACGGGCCAGACTGTCCTTCATGAGATAGTCGTGAGCGCCTGCTCGCATGGCGTCCACCGCAGCTTTTTCACCAATGGTTCCCGAAATGATAATGAATGGGATGTCCAGGCCGGAGTCCCGAAGGAGACCGAGCGCATCGAGCGCACTGAAATCGGGCAGCGCAAAATCCGCCAGAATGACGTCCCAGGTCTGCTTTTCCAAAGCCGAGCGCATCGCTCGTGCGGTATCGACACGTTCGAAGACGAGGTTCTCATAGCCCGCAGTAACGAGGTGAAGTTGAAGCAGTTCGGCGTCGTTGCGCGAGTCTTCAACATTCAGGATGCGAAGGCTTTTGAAAATAGTTCCGGGGCTAAGAGGGGTGTCGCCGTGGGTCAAGCTGTTGGCGAGCTTAAGGTCCGATTCCTTGGACATGCAAACAGAACTTATAGCAGAGAAGACATCAATTCTAGAAATACTTGACTGGTCAGTTCGATGCGAACGGAATCGACATCGCAATTTCCGCCTGTTTCCGGCACCAGTGATTTACCGAGATGGGGACCAGCACACGAATGGATTCTGCCAGCGAGCCACGACTGTGAAAATTCTGGATCCGGGTGAGCAGGGTTTCCGTGATCTCAACACCTTTGGCGACGAGCAATGTACCTTCCCTCGTTCTCAGGTCTTGATCGAGGACCATAAAGCAGAGCAACTTCTCGACGTCAACACATTGGGGTTCGCACGGCAGTACTTCCAACGGTAATTGCGACAATGCAGTTGTGATGGCCGGATCATATTCGCCTCTCGAACTGCCGCCGGAGGGATCGCTCCCAGCCAGCGAGAATCGAGGGGTCGTCATCAACAAAAAGAATTCTGTCAGGCATGACTGCACCGTTGAAGGCCTTCGTATTGGACCAGTGCCTCTTCGAGGGTCGCGATCATTTCTTTGACGTCAAATGGTTTTTGGAGCACTTTTAAAACGATTCCGTCGCGAACCGCGTTTTCCAGCGCTTCGCTTTCCGCGTTTCCACTCATCAATAAACCTATCGTCTCGGGCGCCGCCTGCTTCGCGCGTTTCAGCAGTTCAAGACCACTCATACCGGGCATGCTCATATCCGAGACCACGACTGCGTAGGGGCCTCGAAGATCAATCATCCGGAGAGCCTCCGCCGATCCCCAGGCTACATCCAGCGTGAATCGTTGTCCCAGCACCCTTGCAAAGCACAACAGGATCAATTCATCGTCGTCCACAAATAGGATGCGATTCGTCTCTTTCATCCGGCTTCCCCTGAACGGCATTCCCCTGGTGGCAGCGCCTTGTCCGTCCTGCACTCGCAGCCGCTGATGATCGGAAGATGGACAAAGAACGTGGTTCCCTTTCCAGCTTCGCTCTCGAACCAGATTCTGCCGTGGTGTTGCTGCACGATTACCGAATGAGCAATAGCAAGGCCATGTCCGGAGCCCTGTCCGACATCCCTGGTTGTGAAGAAGGGTTCGAAAATCTTCTCGCGATGCTGCTGAGGAATGCCTCGGCCAGTATCGGCGACTCGGATTTCGACGCAATCTCCGGCAACAGAAGTCGCAAGCCGTAGAATCCCTTTTTCCTCGCCCGTGGTTGCCGCATCCGCAATAGCGCGCGACGCGTTCATGATGAGATGCAGCAGTACCTGATGGATCTCACCCGGCGCGCACACCGTGGCCGGCAGATGAAGATCGAGGTCCTTTTCCAGCGTCGCCACATATTTCCATTCATTCCTGGAGACCTCCAGCGTGGTCTCGATGGCCTGGTTGATATCTATGGGGACCTTCTCTGAGCCTTTCGTGTACGAGAAATCCTTCATGGCGCGGACGATTCGCTCGATCTTGTGCGTGCCTTCAAGAGACTCCTCAAGGGCCTTCGGGATCTCGCGGATGAGATAGGTCATCTCGGGATCGTCCGCGACAGAGCGAAGAATGGGAGTAGCCTGTTCCCATGCCTGCTGAAAGAACCTTATATTGTCTCCGATGTATTGCACCGGCGTATTGATTTCGTGTGCGATGCCGGCTCCCATCCGGCCCAGAGCCTCGAGCTTCTGGCCTTGCTGCATTCGACGAAGTTCGGCCAGTGCAGCTTCCAGTTCCCGGGCACGGCCGGCGAGTTTCGCCTGAAGCTCGACAACCCGAATTCCGGCGTGAAGTCTGGCGAACAGTTCCTGGCCGTTGAAGGGTTTGGTAACGAAATCGTCCGCGCCCGCGGCGAAGCCTGCAACGAGATCCTCTCTCTGAGCCTTTGCAGTAAGAAGGATGATGTAGATCGCAGACGGCGGCGTTTTCGCGCGAAGCCTGCGGCAGATTTCCGGGCCATCGAGTTCCGGCATCATCCAATCGAGAATGGCGAGTTTGGGGGATTCCGCGCCATTCAAGACTTCCAGGGCCTCGCGCCCGTCGCAGGTGGCAACCGGTTCGTGCCCCCATTTCCGGAGCGTCGATTGCAGCAGCAGGCGCGAGACCGGGTCGTCTTCGGCGATCAGGATACGCATAACTTCTCCTCGCAGATCGATTTCAGCTGGGAACAGAGGCACGCCGCATGGTCTTCAAGTTGATCCAGATGACGGTCTGCGCCCCGGAGATCCTGTCTCGCACCCATTTGTTCCAGATCCGATGCGAGGCGGACCGCCTCGGCGCCGGAAAAGATCGCGATTGCTCCCTTATACGAGTGGGCGGCGTGTTCCAGCCTTCTGCAGTTCGATTCCCCGATTGCCGCGCGCACTTCTGAAAGAAGGCGTGGACTCTCGCCGACAAAGGCCTCGGCAACGTCCCGGAGGACCTCCGCATCCCCGCCAAAACGCTTCAATAAATCGGCGCGATCAATCGACGGCGGCGCGGTTCCGTGTTCCATAGGCGTTGGGACAACAGCGGCGGCTATCTTCTCAAGGATTGCGTTGAGTTGCTGAGCCGAAATCGGCTTGGAGACATAATCATCCATGCCCGCCTCGAGACACTTCTCACGGTCGCCCTTCATCGCATGTGCGGTCATGGCAACGATCGGTACGTGTTCGCCTGTCGCGCGCTCCCGCTCACGAATTTTTTCTGTCGTCTCAAATCCCCCCATTTCGGGCATCTGCACGTCCATCAACACAACGTCGAAGGATTTTCGCAGCATCGCCTCGAGCGCCAGTTTTCCGTTGCCTGCGACCTCGATGGAATGGCCCCATTTTTCAAGCATGTGAACGGCGAGGCGCTGATTCACGATGTTGTCTTCGGCCAGCAGAATATTCAGAGAAACGCTTGCTTTCGCTGTGACTGGACGTACGCGTTCCGTTTTGAGGGAACGATTGGTTCCCAGCGCCTGCTTGATCGAGGCTAACAACTCCTGCTGACGGACCGGCTTGGTCAGATGCTGGGCAATGCCCAACTCCCGGCATCTTTCGAAGTCCTTATGTTGAGCGGCGGATGTCAACATCAGCACGATGGGGTGGACGGGACCGGAGAGCATCCTGGCTCTCTCGACTACCATGAATCCGTCCATTTTCGGCATCTGACAGTCGAGCAAAACGACGTGGAACGGCCGTCCGTTTTTGGCTTCACTCTCGAGAATGGCCAGCGCCTGTTCTCCGCTCTCAACCAGCGTGGCGTCCATTTCCCATTTGCCAAGCACCTTTCCGAGAATGCGCCGGTTCGTGTCGTTGTCGTCGACGACCAGGACGCGCAGTCCCTTCAGTTCGACAGATTCAGCAACAGGGTTCCGCGGGATCTGGCGTTCCTGCACGCCCAGTTCGGTGGTGAAAATAAAATCGCTGCCCCGTCCAGGTTCGCTCTCGACCCATATCTTGCCTCCCATCAGCGACGCCAGACGGGAGGAAATCGTGAGCCCCAGTCCGGTGCCGCCGTACTTGCGAGTGGTCGAGCCATCGGCCTGGGTGAAGGGGTCGAAGATTAGGGCCTGCTTTTCCCTGGGTATCCCGATTCCGGTGTCACTCACCGTGATTCTCAGTTTGCACTTTCCTTTGGACCGGGATTCCTCCCTCACGTGTACCGCAACCTCGCCCTTTTCCGTGAACTTGATCGCATTTGAAACGAGATTGACGAGAATCTGCCGTATGCGGCCTGGATCTCCGTGAATGCCGTCCGGGATGTCGAGGGCGATATCCGTGACGAGTTCCAGGTCTTTTTGGTGAGCCTTTAAACCAAGGGAGCGAACGGCGTCGTCGACGCAGTCCCGCAGAGAGAAGTCCACAGAGTCGATTTCGAGCTTGCCGGCTTCGACTTTCGAAAAGTCGAGAATGTCGTTGATCACGATCATCAGCGAATCGGCGGAGGACCGCACCAAACTGAGATACTCGCGTTGCTCGGAATTGAGCAGCGTCTCCAGCGCCAGTTCCGTCATCCCGATGATTCCATTCATGGGCGTGCGGATTTCATGACTCATGTTGGCCAGAAACTCGCTCTTGGACCGGCTGGACTCTTCCGCCTTTTCTTTGGCCAACAGCATTTCGGCGTTGGTTGTGCGCAGTTCCTGGGTGCGGTCAGCGACTTCGTGTTCGAGATTTTCACGATGATACCGAAGGGCTGCATCGCGCGTCTCGATCTCGGCGAGCATGACATTGAAGCTATCGATGAACGAACCGATTTCGTCATCACCGGACTTTGCCGCCCGGATTGAAAAATCATTCTCTGCCGAGACCTTTTTTGCGGTTGCGGCAAGGTCCAGCATGGGCTTCGAGATGAACCGTTGCAGCCGGGAGGAAATGAAAAACGCCACCAGAAGTGTCCCGGCGAACACCACAGCAGCCGTTTGCAGTTCCGCCCAGAAACGTCCCGATAGTTCCTCAAGGCCGCTCTCAACCTCGATGAAACCGAGCGTTTCGCCTTCCAGGACGATCGGCATCGTGATCAGCAGCCGATCCTTCTCAAATGAGCTTTTCGTGGAACGAGCGTCAGCCCGCGATACGGGGGGAGCACTTGCCGGAGCGCGCTTCACGTCTTTCGCCCGAGTGTAATCGGCGAACAGCGTCATCGACTTGTCATAGATTCCCGCGTGGAACACGTAAGGATTCGTCTTGAACACCTTCAAGGCTTCATTCACGTACTTAGGGTCATGAAAGCTCAGCCCGGCAGTGCTGTTGTTTGCGACGATTTCCGACATCATGGAGAGGTCGCGGACAAGCTTCTTTTGCGCGGCGAGTGTGTCGTACGTCACAAATGCGGTGAACGCCAGCAGCAATGCGGCCGTCGTCGTGATCATCACGATGACGTTCAGCTTTCTCTTGATCGATAGGTTCTGTATTTGAAACATTGGCGAACCGTCCTAGGGTTTGTAAACTTTGGCCAAAGTCATCAGCTTGGCGCTGACCTTCAGGCGAGCCGCTTCCGTCACGGCGGGATTAATAACGACACTCACGTGGCCGTCTTGCGTGGAGAGAAAAATCATTCCTCCCATGCGAAGAAATTCCGCGGATTCTCCGACGGTCAGCACCGCCGTCCCTCGAACAGAATCGACGAGTTTGGAGACCTTGGTTCTTTCGGCAGCGCCGACAAAGACGATCTGGCACTGTTTGCCCTCGGCTCCGTCCTTGAGTCGCTGAACTTTCAGTGAACGGCTGCCGACCAGTTTGCCGACCGTCAGGCGGTCGATCGCGGACTCGAAGGGATCGTCGCCCAGGATGCAAATCGAAAAAACGGGAGACTCGGTTACCGAAGGCCATTCGACGAACTTGGTGAAGTTATAAAGGAACGCCGCTTTCACTTCGTACTCTTCGGCGCTCTGTCCCTTGCAAACTCCGGCGAGAAGCATCAGGACAATGAAAAATGACGGAGTTCTTACGCCCCGTTGGCGCGCTTTCCTCATCAGAATCTCCAGGCAACTCGTCCGAAGATGCTGCGCTGCACGGCGCTCGCAGGCGAAGGATTCTCGCCAAACTCGAGATGCGATCCCAGGAGGTTTTGACCTGTCATGCCGAGTTCGAGGTGTTCCAGTCCTTGCCATGTGATCCCGGCATCGAGTCTCGTGTAACTCGGCACGTCGTAGGAGGGAAGACGCCCGACGAAGTACGCGTGAGCCGAGAGTTCGAAGGATTTCGGAAGTGTAAGAAGCGATGAAGCGACGGCCTGATGCCTTGGGCTCTGAACTTCAGTATCGTCTGCCGCGGTGCTTCCCGCAGGTCCCTGCAGATTCATGCGAAGCAGGCTATAGCTGCCGCCAACGGTCCAGATATCCGAAACTTTGTAATTTGCAGCGACCTCGAGGCCGTACGTCTTCCCCCTGGAGGCGTTCTGAAAGTACAGAGGCAAGACAAGATGCGGTACCGGCGCCGGCGTGAATATCGGGTTACCCGGCTCAACAATGCTCAGATGATCGTATACGTTGTAAAACACGGAGATATCCGTCCAGAACCGTCGATTTGCCTGGTAGCGATAGCCTGCTTCGTAGGCCATCAGACCTTCAGACCGTGTGTTTTTCTGACCAAACAACTCGACTAGACCGAACATAGCGCCCGCATCGAAGGAACCGACGTTCAAGTGCATCCCACGCTCCACACGGCTTGCCGGATGCACAGCGTGCGCCGCGGAAGCCCAAAAGGAGTTGCGCGCTCCAGGGATCCACGCGACGCGGATCGATGGTTGAGTGTTGTAGCCGTCCAATGTACTGTGCTCAAACTTGCTTCCAACGATGACGCGTAGCCTGTCTTGAAGCAGGTGGAATTCATCTTGTACGAAGCCACTGGTCAGGTCTGTGTCTGCGATCGAAGGTGTAGCACCGAAAGCGAGCGTTTCGGGGAACTCATCGTTCGTTTCTCTGCGGCCAAATCCCCACGTGAAGTTCTGACTCTGTCCGATACGAAAGTTGTGTTGAAGGTCAAAATCAAAAGACTGAATTTTTTTTTCTCCATAGCCCAGGGAGTGGAGATGGTTGACGTAGAACTTGAGCGTGAGTCCTGAGTTGGCGTTGAAAGTGTGATTCCACTGGGCGCGGACGTATTGCCCCCTGTCGCCGATCAAACCTGCAGTATTGAAAGTTAGCGGCGTCAGCGACGTGAGGACATCCTGGCGACTCCCGTGAACGCCGCGGTCCGCCTCGCTTTCGAAGGTTAACGAATCGGATTTCGAGGCTTTCCAATCGAAACGGAAACCCATGTTGGTGAGGTTCCACGAATCCTGTCCGTCGGCTCCCGAAATGGTTTCGAGACTGGAGCGGGTTGTCTGTCTTCCGTAGACTCGATAGGAGGCGTTCTTCCCCACCGCTTTCCCGAAACGGAAGGAACCCTCTCCCGGGCGCCCGCTCCCGATATCGGCAACAACAAGGCCTCCCTGAGTATTTGCCGCGTTCCTCGTCTGGATGCTGATGACCCCATTGACGGCGTTCGCGCCCCACATCGTGGCCCCCGGTCCGCGAATGACTTCGATCCTCTCGATATCTTCGAGGACGATATTCTCAAGGTGCCAAAGGACACCTGAGAAGGTTGGGTCATACACCGTTCGGCCGTCGACCAGCACCAGCAGCTTCGTTGCGTACTGCGCGTTAAAGCCCCGTGCGCTTACCGCCCAGGTGCTGCCGTTGATCCGGGCGACATTCAGGCCGGGCACGGTTCGAAGCAGTTCAGCCAGGTCGGTCATGCCGGAACGCCGAATATCCTGCTGCGTAATGACATAGATCGCCGCGGCGCTGCTGCGGAGCTCTTCCTGGTGACGAGACACCGAAGACACCTGAACATTCATCAGGCTCTCCAGGCTGATCGCGGAGAGGTCAGCCTCGTCCTGGGCAAATAGCGGTGTTGTGCAAGCAAACGTTAAGGCGAAGACCACCAGTCCGAGCCCCGTAGTTGTCTTGATCATGTGATGCATTCAATCCTCTTTAAAGATGCTTGGAAGCGAAACAGAGGGGCTAAAGCCCCGGAGCAGACGATCGTGCGCGACGCTTCCACCAAAAAGGATCCGCCTCATGCATACCTCCGTGGCGCCTTGGTGCAATCGCCTCACCAAGTGCCTTTATGGGCCCAACATGTTGATATCGGGACGTTTCAGTGCTTGCCGCCGTGTCGTGGGCCGTCAAGGATCTGACAGAATTGACCGATACCCGCCAACTCTGGCAACTGGCTTATACTGGGCCGACTCAATGAATGCTTTCAGGGTACTTGTAATAGACGACGACGATCTCGTGCGCCAGACCTTACAGGAGTGGCTAACACAAGAAGGGTATGACGTGCGTTCGGCCGAAAGCGGCCGGGAAGGATTGGCTCAACTCGAAACAGGGGTTTTCGACGCCGCGATGCTCGACATCCATCTGCCCGACATGACCGGCATTCAGATCCTGGAAGCTATGAAGGGCCGGGATCCCGAAATCGACGTGGTCATCATGACCGGCTATCCGCAACTGGAAACCGCCATCCAGGCCCTTCGACTTGGCGCCTACGACTATCTGACCAAGCCCATTGAATGGGTTTCCCTGCGCCTGCTTCTGAAGCGCATGATCGAGCGACGCTACCTGCTCGGGGAAGTCACAACGCTTCGAACCAGGCTATCGGAGAACCCGCCCATCGGTGAGTTGGTCGGGATCTCTCCCGGGATGGTGCAGGTGAAGGACGTCATCGCAAAGGTTGCTCCGACCGATTCGGTCATCCTTATCGAGGGAGAAAGCGGAACGGGAAAGGAACTCGTGGCGTACGCCATTCACCGCCTGTCAGGCCGCAGCAAGGGTCCGTTTGTGCCGATCAACTGTGCGGCCATTCCGTCCGAGCTCATGGAAAGCGAGATTTTCGGTCACGTGAAGGGCGCCTTTTCAAGTGCAACGGCAGACTCGCGCGGTTTGTTCCGATCCGCCGATGGCGGAACTCTCTTTCTCGACGAGATCGGAGACCTTCCATTGCAGTTACAGCCCAAATTGCTGCGCGTCCTTCAGGAAAAGGAAGTCCGTCCCGTCGGAAGTTCTCAAATCCACCGTGTGGATGTGCGGCTCGTGGCCGCAACGAACCAGAATCTGGAGCGTCTCGTGCAGGCCGGGAAATTTCGGCAGGACCTTTACTTTCGCCTGAACGTTGTTCGCATTGAAACTCCTCCATTGAGGGGCATGAAGGAAGACATCGTGCCGCTCGCCATGACTGTGATTCGGAAGCTGAACCGCCGGTTCAGCAGACGGGTGCAGAGCATTGCGCCGGACGCAATAGCGTCCTTGATTGCTTACGATTTCCCAGGCAATGTACGCGAGCTCGAAAACATTCTCGAGCGCGCCTACGCGCTCGGCGCCGACTCTCAGATTACTCTTGGGGATCTGCCGGCGTTGTCGAAACGCGCCGCTGCTGCTTCGCCGGTCTCCGAAAGCCCCTCGCGTACTCTTGACGACATGGAAAGAGATCTCATTGGGGAGACCCTGCGCACTCACGGCTCCGACAAAGCAAAGGTTGCTGAAGCCCTCGGGATGTCCGAACGAACTCTTTATCGCCGCCTGAAGAAGCATGGGCTGATCTGATTCTGCGCCAGGTATGACGCCGCGTCTGACAAGTGTGGCGGAGCAATGATCTGCACGTTCACAAGCCTGTAACCCAACCTTCTCCTTTCAACGGTTTCCAGTTACTAACGGATTGGCAACGGCGTTGCACATGACATTGCGCATGATAGAGCACCGCGCCAATAGTGATGGGAATCGATCGAGACCGATTCAGGTTCTCCTGATTGAGGACAACATCATCGACGCACGGTTTCTAGACGTTGATTTTCAGAAGCGCGGAGAGTCTCGATTTCTTCTTGAAACCGTCCAGCGTCTGGATGAGGCCGAAAAGATTCTGCGAACCAGACACGTGGACGTTATTCTCCTGGATCTTTTCCTGGAGGAGAGCCAGGGACTGGAAACGTTATCGGCCGTCAGGAGCGCAGCTCCGGACACTCCGGTCGTGGTTCTGACTTCGTTGAATGACGAAGAACTCGCGCTGCAGGCTCTCAAGCACGGGGCCCAGGACTATCTGACTAAGGGCGTCGTCGACAGTCATCTTCTATTTCGAGCAATGCGTTACGCGATAGAGAGAAAGCAGGTCGAGGTCGACAAGAGATTGCTCGAAGAGCGTTCCATCCAGATGCACAAGCTGGAAGCTCTCGGAACCCTGGCCGGCGGCGTCGCTCACAACTTCAACAACATGCTGATGGCCATTCTCGGCCATACCCATCTGCTGTTGGAAATGAGCGGGGACGAAGACGTAAAGAGACATGCTGCGGCGATCAAAAAGTCCGGCGAGCGTGCATCGGCGCTAACCCGCCAGCTTTTGATGTTCGGGCACAGAGAAACCGGCGACCTGGTACCGGTGGATCTGAACAAGATCGTTCGCGACAGCGAAGAACTCATTCGCTCTGTCGTGGGAAGCGAAATTGCCGCACAGTTCGACCTTATGCCGCGCGTCGTTCGAATCAAAGCCGACCCCATCCAGATACAACACATGATCATGAGTCTCGTGCTGAATGCGCGGCACGCGATCCGTTCAAGCGGACTCCTTGTTATCCGCACTGAATTGGTGGAAACCGGCAATCAGACGCACGCCCAATTGACTATTGCCGATAACGGCTGCGGAATGTCGCCGGAAACCCGCGAGCACATTTTCGAACCGTTCTTTACGACACGCGGTCTCGCTGTTGCAGCCGGCCTTGGGCTCTCCACCGTCTATGGAATTGTCAGCCAGCACGCCGCGAGGATCGATGTGGAAAGCGTACTCGGCAAAGGGACGTCGTTCTCCATCACTTTTCCGGGCCTGACCACCCCTGCGGGAGCAGCGTGAACGCCGGGGACTCCCGGTTGTCCGACGTCATGGATTTCGTGCTCTTGTCGGAACGCCTCGAGGGAGATATGGAGTTGCTGCGCGACCTGGCAGCTTTGTACATCAAGGAGTATCCCGTACAGCTCGAACGTCTGCAGAGCGCCGTTCTTTCAAGCGATATCCCGCGCATTCAACGCGCCGCCCACAAAATCAAAGGAACAGCCACGAGCTTCGCCGCAGCCCCGGCAGTGGAGCTCGCGCGTGAACTGGTTGGAGCGAATGACTTCGGTGACGGCACGGAAATCTCGAAAATGGCAGGCCGGCTTTCTGATGAACTTCGCCGTCTGCATTTCGCTCTCGAACAATTTTGTTCCGGCAGTTGACGCCAAAACCAAGGAGTAGTGGATGACCAGTAATCGAATCGAAAGTGCGGCTCTTGCGGTCGCTGTTTGTGCCTTGACCTTTCTGGCATCGAACTTGTCGGGGACTATGGATCGGATCGGTGGCGGTCTTTTGATCGCGGTCGCCGTGTTGGCGACTGTCGGCTTTCTCAGCGCACGCAGACGCCGGCTGGAAGAAAACGCCCGCGAATTTAACGCCGTGCTGAATAATCTTCGAGAATCGCAGGAAGCGCTGATCAGTGAAACCCGGTTTCGCACTCTGGCGGAAAGCACCGCAACCGAAGTTCGCCAGGGACAGAAGATGGAAGCAGTAGGACAACTCGCCGGAGGAATTGCTCACGACTTCAACAACTCGCTTACCGTCATCTGCGCGTGCACGAGCCTGCTCGACGAGTCCCCGGATGCGAACGTCAGGCGATACGCGGAGGCCATCCGGAAGGCCGTAGAACGCTCTTCCGGCATGACACGGCAGTTGCTCGCGTTCAGCCGCAAGCAGGTTATCCAACCCAGGACCCTGGACATGAACCGCCTTCTACGAGATCTCAATAGGATGCTCCGTCGGGTTATCAATGAAAACATCGAGATCACCGAGAATTTTGCCGAAGACCTCTGGTCGGTCAAGGCCGACGCGGGGCAGATCGAGCAGGTGATTACAAATCTCACGGTAAATGCGCGTGACGCGATGCCTGTAGGCGGCACACTTCTGCTCCAGACCCGGAATGCCACCGTCGATGCCGATGAAGTGATCCCGGGGCATGCCACGATTCCAGCCGGTGACTATGTAAAACTCACCGTCAGCGATACCGGGATCGGAATGGACAGCTCAACCCAGGCGCGAATTTTCGAGCCGTTCTTTACGACAAAAGGGGAAGACAAAGGCACCGGACTTGGATTGGCCAGCGTGTACGGGATCGTAAAGCAGAGTGGCAGTTACATTAAGGTCCAGAGCCAGATCGGAAAAGGCACAACCTTCGAGATTCTGCTGCCGCGTTCGAATGCTGCTGCTCTAGCGGTGGAAACTGTTGCCGAGTGCAAGCAACCCTCCGCCGGAACAGTGTTGATTGTCGAGGATGAAGATTCCGTCCGCCTTTTGACATCGGAGGTACTTGCGACTCAGGGATACCAGGTTCTCACGGCTTCAGGGCGTGAAGACGCGTTGGCCATCTGCCGGGAATTCACGGGTGCCATCGACGTCCTGCTCAGCGATGTCATCCTCCCGAAAGGCAGCGGCCCGGCGATTGCAGCAGAAATCGGCGTCACCCGGCCGGATATGAAGGTGCTCTTCATGTCGGGCTATACCGGCGACACGATCAGGTCTCAAGGCATTCGGGAATCGGAGGTCAATCTGATCTACAAACCATTTACTGCCGTCAAGCTGACTGCGGCGTTGAACGCTGTATTGCAAAGCCTGCCAGGCAGTCCGAATCCTCCGATGAGTCTGGCATGCTGAAACGGCACATGGTTCATTGATGGCTGCGTCCTATCCTTTAAAGTCTCGTACTCTATCGCGCTCACGCTTCGCGCAAGCTTGCATCACTGACCGTTTCGCCCTAACGGGCTCACATTCGCTCCGCCCAAGCGCAACCGCTGGTCAGTGTCAAACCCATGAATAATCGCCGCCAATTCTGTCAAGAACGAAGATGCCCCGCTTTCAGCCTGAGTTTCCACCTCCATGGCTGCTACATCTTAAAGGCCGGACGTGCTTTGGCATCTGCCCTGCATGAGTAGTCGCGAGAGGTCGGATAATGCAGTTCAAATCAGCTTCGATCATAGATAACCATTCACCCAGCCCGGAAACGGCTCCGTTGGAGCAAGGCTGCCTGGACGCCCTGGATGTGGGCTCCTTCCGAGATCGCACCGGGGACGACGAGAGTCTGATGTGCGAATTGGTCGAGCTATTCCTGGCGGACTATCCACGGCAACTGGAAGACATTCGACAAGCTACGCGCGCCGGGAACGCTACCGAACTGGGAAGAGCCGCTCATGCGCTCAAGGGAGCGGTTGCAAATTTTTCGGCCGAACCGGCGGTGCGCACTGCCGCGCGTCTCGAAAACATGGGTCGAACCGGCGATGTATCCGGTGCTGCAGAATGCTGCGAAGAATTGGCGAATGAGCTAGGCCGCCTCCACGTAGCCCTCGAGAAACTTTCAGGAGAGATTCGCCAATGATCCCGAAATTAATGCCAAGACAACACTGGATTTCCGACGCTCTGCGCTACTTTGGCTGGAGTGACGTGGATATAGCGCCTGGGATTTCTCCGACTGAAGCCTGGGCTGCTGGAGCGCTGGCTGCGAAGATCTCCATGGACGACCTGACACGGAAAGTCGCTGCGCACTTTAAGCTGGGGGTCGCCGACATCGAAGCAGTGGACCGGAAAGTACTCAGACTGGTTCCCGAGAAGCTGGCTCGTCGTTATGGGGTATTCCCACTGTCGGAAGATGACCGTAATCTTTTCGTAGCCACAAGCAATCCTTTGGATTTTGCGGCCGAACGCGACCTCGCGTTTGCTTCCGGACGGGTTCCTGTCTTTCAAGTCGCGGCACCCGAAAGGATCCGCGCCGCGATTCAGCGGCATTACTCGCCCGAGAAAGTCATTGAAGAGGTTCTCTCGAAAACCGATCCGGAAATCGCCCACGCCGTCCGTGTACTCGAAGACTTCGAGCCGGAACTACTCGGGCTTGGAGACACCGCCTCGACTCCCATCGTCAGGCTTTGCAATATGATCCTCAGGGACGCCGTGAGGGCGCGAGCCAGCGATATTCACATCGAGCCCAGTCGAAGCGTGGGGGCTATCCGCTTCCGCATCGATGGAGTGCTGAAATTCTACAAAGAACTTCCCATACCGGCGCTCAACAGGGTTGTTTCGAGAATCAAAGTCCTGGGCAAACTCGATATCTCCGATCGAATGCGCCCGCAGGATGGGCGTACTCGTGTCCATATCGAACATCAGACCTACGATCTCCGCATATCCACGGTTCCGACAAGGGAAGCCGAAAAAGCCGTGATTCGAATTCTCAATCCAGATGGCGCCAGGGTTCTCGACGACCTTGCGATGGCGCCGCAGGACATCCGGAGACTTCGAACGCTGCTTTCGAATCGGGAGGGGATCATTCTCGTCACCGGCCCGACCGGCTCCGGAAAAACGACCACACTGTATGCCGCCCTGCGCGAACTTGCCGACGGCAAGGTGAATATTACGACCGTCGAAGACCCCATTGAGTACGAACTGGCGGGTCTGACCCAAATGCAGGCGGAACCTCGGCAAGGCATGACGTTCGCGGTTGCCCTGCGGGCCATTCTTCGCCAGGACCCGGATGTAATCTTCGTTGGCGAAATTCGAGATCTGGAGACCGCGCAGATGGCAGTTCAGGCCAGCATGACGGGCCATCTCGTTCTGAGCACGCTTCACACCAACGACGCCGTAAGCGCCATCTCCCGGCTGACCGATATCGGTCTGGACCGGATCAGCATTGCTGCAACTCTGAGGGGAGTCATCTCTCAGCGGCTCATCCGCACCATCTGCAGCAAGTGCGGGAATTCTGCTCAGTCGCCGGCGGCTCGCGGCAAGGGGTGCGAAGACTGCCTTCAGACGGGCTACTACGGACGCCTGCCGATCCAGGAAATACTGGTCATGACGCCGATCATCCAGGAGGCTATTTCAAACGGGACTTCAATACCCGATCTTCAACAGATGGCGCTTGCCGCGGACATGCGTTCACTACGCTCCTCTGCGCTCGCGCGGGTCGCTGCCGGTGAAACGACGTTGGAAGAGGTCGATCGCGTTCTCGGAGATACCAGTGAAAAGAGTCCGCCGCCGCGAGACAGGCGTGCTTCCGACAGCGTTCGGCTGGTTGCGGTTCCCGACCAGCCGGTTAAGGTCCCCGAACAGTCCCACGTGCTGGTCGTGGACGACGACTCGATCAATCGCCGTATCGCCCGCTCGGCCCTGGAAAAACAGGGCTATCGGGTGTCCGAGGCTGCCGACGGAATGGCTGCACTGGAGCGAATCCAGGAAGGAGGCCTTTCCCTGGTCCTCCTGGATCTGTCGATGCCGCGCCTCAACGGCGGCGAGTTGCTGAAAAAGCTCAGGTCGTCGGGAGAAGGTTCCAGAGTTCCGATTATCGTGCTGACGGGTTCGGGAGACGAGATGGCCGAAGAACAGAGCATGGAAGACGGCGCGGATGATTACATCCTGAAGCCACTGGACCCGGCACGGTTGACGGCCCGAGTGCGCGCGGTCTTGCGCAGATCAGAAAATTCGCCCAAAAGTTAATCTATTGCCTCTCGTAGAACGCGTCAGCCGGCAGGTTCTCGGAGGTGGCCGCCGCCCGGGCGAGTTCATCGCAACGTTCGTTTTCGATATTTCCATCGTGACCTCGAACCCAGAGGAACCGAACACGATGCCACTCGCAAAGATCCAGCAGGCGGGCCCAAAGATCCGCGTTCAATGCAGGAACGAGTTCGTTGTCCACTTTTCGGTTCCAGCCGCGGCTACGCCACGTCTCAGCCCATGACTTGGTTACCGCATCGACGACGTATTTGGAGTCAGAATAGATCGTGATATCGCTGGGCTTCTCGATCGATTCCAATCCCGCTATACAACCCAGGATCTCCATCCGATTGTTCGTGGTCCGGCGAAAACCCGCGGAAAGCTCCTTTCGCTGGCTGCCGCAAAGAATAACGGTGCCGTAGCCGCCCGGCCCCGGATTGCCGGAGCATGCGCCATCGGCATAAATCACGACATGTCCCGCCGGAACGGGCGCCTGGACCGCAGGGATGCGGACCGCCTTCGTCCCGGGAGCAGAAGGCTGCTGGTCCTGTCCTTGAGGCTTCGCCCTATCGGGCTCGCGCCCCGCGCCTTTCAGATAAAGCTCAGCGTCCTCTCTCGTCGAAAAACTTTTGTATTGAGCACCCGCGTATCCGTCAACCTGTGCCTTGCATGTGTCCCAATCCGGATAAATTCCAGCTTGACGCCCTTTGCGAACGGCGTAGTACTTCTGTTTCATGGAGTGACACTGAACTGCACACGGTTCGATGCGACCTTCGCGTCTTCGTCTTCTATCCACACTTCGAAGGTACCGGGATCGAGCATTACCGTATCGATCTTGTGGACCAGTTCGCCGCGCGCGTTGGCGCGCAGGCGAAGCGGATTGTATTCCATGCCATTCGGCTTCCGAAGGTGCGACAGGACAGAGCGATCGGGAGTGAAGCCCGCGCCGTTGAGCATGATCAACCCACCCGATTGGACACGCGAGGGAGAAACACTGATTTCAGGCTTCTTCTGCGCAGCGAACGCAACGGCGAGGGATAGTGACAGCAGTGATGCTCGTAACAGGTATCGGCTCATGGAATTTCCATAGTAACCGATCCCGCCTCTAACTTGAGTCGCGAGAGAATTCGAGATAGTGTAACGGGCGATTCCCAAGAGGCATGCCATGAAACTCAAGTTGATTGTCCGGATTTTCCCAGTCGCCCTGTTCATCTCGCTGCTCAGCACACCGGCTTTTGCTCAATTGAGCATCGTCGGGGAATGGGCAGGCCGCTATCACGAGGACAATACGGATCGCGTTCCGGGCGATGTTCAGGGCGATTTTACGGGCGTTCCGATCAATGAAGCCGCTCGACGCTACGCAGAATCGTATGACGTACGCCGCGTGAATCTGCTGGAACACCAGTGCGAACCCTACAACCTGCCACACATTTATCGGGGCCCGCTGCAGTTTCGCATCTGGGAGGAAAAGGATCCGGCCACTCAGGAGATCATCGCCTACAAGATCTACATCGGCACCTATCAGCAGTACCGGACAATCTGGATGGACGGGCGTCCGCATCCCCCGGAATACGTGCCCCACACCTTCATGGGATTTTCGACCGGTCAATGGAACGGCGACATCCTCACCGTCAAGACCACGCACATCAAGAAAGAATTCTACCGGCGCAGCGGAATTCCCAGCAGCGACATGACGACGGTTGTTGAGCACTACATCCGGCACGGCAACCTTCTCTCGCACGTGATGATCATTACCGACCCTGTCTACCTGACGGAGCCGTACGTCAACAGCGAGGAATTCGCATTGATGGAACGCGGCAATCAGAACTGGCTGTACAACTGCGAATACGTCGTTGAAGTGCCGATGGACATGACGAAGGTGCCGCACTACCTGCCCGGCAAGAGTCCCGTCCTGGAGGATTTCTCGAAAAAATTTGGGCTGCCGCTGGCGGCTGTGTGGGGGGGCGCCGAAGCGACGTACCCGGAGTTCATGACGAAATTCAACGCAGGGACCCCGCCCGCGCCGCTGCGCGACACGCGCCCGCCGCCCCGCACGGACACGAACGAAGTGCATGGCGAAATCGAGACGTTTCACGTCCAGGGCAATGTCTACATGCTCGTGGGTGCGGGCGCCAATATTGCCGTGCAGATTGGCGACGAGGGCGTGCTTGTGGTGGACAATGGCGTCGCCTCGATGCGGGATAAAGTTCTTGCGGCCATACGGAAGCTTTCGACGAAGCCGATTCGCTGGATGGTCAACACCAATGGGGATCTCGATCACACCGGAAACAATGAAGCGGTATCGCAGGCGGGTCAAACCGTGAATGGCAATCCCGCGGATATCATTGCAGCCGAAGACGTGCTCGCGCGCATGACGGCTACGAACCGTTCCATTTCCGAGCGTCCGCTGAAGACATTCTTCGAAGAATCGCGTGATTTCTCGTTCAATGACGAAGCGGTGTTCCTGTACCACTATCCGTCGGCGCACACCAACGGCGAATCCTTTGTCTACTTCCGCGGATCAGACGTTCTCGTCGCGGGCGATACGTTTCTGACGACGACCTATCCCGTCATCGAGACTCGCTTCTATGGCGGCCTCGACGGGTTCATTGCGGGACTGAACAAAATGCTCAGCATCGCGGTACCGAAGTATCTTCAGGAAGGCGGGACCTACATTATTCCCGGTCATGGCCGAGTCAGCGACGAGGCCGATCTCGTGGAATACCGCGACATGATCGTCATCATTCGCGATCGCATTCAGGATATGGTGAAGCGCGGATTGACGCTGGAACAGGTGAAGGCCGCACGACCGTCCCTGGATTACGACGGCCGCTACGGCGTCGAGAGCGGCGCGCGATTTGTCGAAGCCGTCTACAAGATTTTGCTGGAGAAGAACAACAAGAAATGAGCGGAAAAATTACAAACTTCGTTGCCGGTATCGTCGCCCTTTTCGCGACCGTATCCGTTCTGCAGGCACAGCAGGGACGAGGTGCCGCTCCCACGCCACGCGCTGCAGCCCCAGTGGATCTCACCGGCTACTGGGTTTCTGTAGTCAGTGAGGACTGGCGCCTCCGCATCGCGACACCTCGTAAAGGCGACTTCGAGAGCCTTCCGGCGTTCACAGCGGACGGGCGGCGCGTTGCCGACTCCTGGGACCTCGAAAAAGACAACGCGGCCGGAGTGCAGTGCAAGGCATTCGGTGTCGGCGGCATCGTGCGACAACCCGGACGATTGCACATCACATGGCAGGACGACAGCACGGTGAAAGTCGACTTCGACGCCGGCACGCAGACACGCCTGCTCCATTTCAGCCCTCCCGCCCAGCCCGCGGGAGAAAAGACATGGCAGGGATATTCCACCGCGCAATGGGAAGGACCCGGCGTTGGACGTGGCGCAGCACCCGCACGCGGACAACCGGCGAACAACGCGGCTCCAATTTCGCCGGGCGGCGCCGGCAGAGGCCAGCGCGGAGGTCCCGCGCCTTCCTTAGGCTCCCTCAATCAGGGGGGATCGCTGAAAGTCGTCACCACGAATTTCCGCGAAGGCTATCTGCGCAAGAACGGCGCCCCATACAGCGAGAGCGCATCCATCACGGAATACATTCACCGCCTGCCTTCCGATCCCGGCAGCGACACCTGGCTCCTTGTCGTCACGGTCGTCGACGACCCGAAATATCTCACACAGCCTTTCTATACGAGCACGCAGTTCAAGCTCGAGGCGGATGGCTCCAAGTGGGCGCCTACTCCGTGCCGCACCGCGGCGCCGCCGAAGTAGGGGAATGGGGGGAACGTTGTCGGGCGGGAGTCCCCTCCTCTTGAGGAGGGGTGGCGAGCGCAGCGAGCCGGGGTGGTCAGGCATCGAATCAGGTTTCGGTTCACCTGACCACCCCGGCCTTCGGCCACCCCTCCTCAAGAGGAGGGGACTCCCGCCACCCGACTATCTCGCCGGCACTGGCTCTCGTCGTCCACGTTCCCAACCGTAAGGCACATCCTCAACATAAAAGGCGCTGGCCAGGACCGCATGGCACCCGCCGAAAGGCCCCGATTCAAGAAACGTGTTCTTGTGGACCTGAAGCTCCAGCGGTTGCGGATCCCATTTCGTGCGCCGGCCCAAGACGACGATCATGGAGTTCGTTTCGGGCTCGTAGTCAAAGGTATAGGGGAGCGGCGCGGCAAATCGTATTGCCGTTTCGATATTCGGGAATGGCGAACCCGGTGGCAGCGAGCCGGGCAGCCGGGCGATGTTGGCCGTCAGTTCGAGATCGGCCTGGCCGTTGGGCGTCACGACCTTGAAATAGAGCTCGCCGTTCTGCTTTGCGCTTTCCACCTCCGCTTTGCAGTAGCCGTAACGGGTCAGCCGATTACCCCAGATCACCATCGATGAGCTGTCCGTATCGCTGCGAAGAATGCGAAGTCCTCGCAGAATTTTTCCTTCCGCCGTTTTGAAACGCGTGAAAACGCGATATCCCGTAAGAAAAAAATCCCGGCCAAACGCTCGAGGCAGAAAGACGGGCCGAAGATCCCTGGTCCGCACGGTAGCCACCGCGAGGAATGCGCGGCCATCGTAAGTATCCAATTCGAGTCCGGGCGGGAGCAGCGGAGCCAGAACGCTCTCGGGCAACGCATAGGTCAGCACCAGAGCGTGTTCGAAGTGCGCCACAATGGGAAGAGGATGCCGCTTCAGAAGATATGACATTACTTCACGCGGCATTTTAGCAAAGTTGGATTTAGGTGTAGGATGCGCGCTAAAGAAATGAGCGGCTGCGCATGAGCGGAGCGAATGTGAGCCCGATAGGGCGAATCAGGCAATGCAAGCCCGCGCGAAACGTGAGCGCGGTAGCGCAAACCCTGCGTGATCGGGCGCAGCCATTAAACATAAGGAGCGGACCAAATGCGAAAAATGATTGTCGTTCTCGCGTCACTTGCGTTGGCGTCGTTTTCAATTGGGGCACAGCAGCGTGCAGGACAAGGTCAGAATCCGGCGCCACCGCCGTTGCAGGGTGGCCTGGTAACAGCAGCGGATCTCGCCGCGATCGTAGCGAAGCAGCCGAAGGATCGCAATGGGAACCAAACGTTTCTCCAGCTTGCGCCGTACAACGTCAGCATGGAGCATCGAGTCAACGTTCCCCAGAACGCCGCAGTTCACGAGAAGGAAGCGGAGTTGTTCTATGTGATCGAGGGAACCGCGACAATGGTCACAGGAGGCAAGCTGGTGAACCCCACGCGCAACGGAGACAACCTGACCGCAGCGAGCGTTGAAGGAGGTACGGCCAACAAGCTGTCCAAGGGTGATTTTCTGCTCGTCCAGGAGGGCGTGCCGCACTGGTTCAGCAAGATCGACGGAGAAGTAACCCTGATGACGCTCCATCTTCCGCGAACGCCGGCTAAATAGGGAGCCCGGCATGTGTTGAAGGGATGGTGCTGGAACAGCACCATCCTCAAAGCGGGAGACAAGGTCACGATCCTCGGACGCGCCTCAAAAACGGCCAACCTTGTATGACGCTTTCCGAACAGGCACGCGTGATCGACGCCAATGCGCGGTCTACATTTTCGGTTGTTGAAGAAGGAGACTATGAACCGTCGAAACTTCATGAAAAACAGTTCAGTGGTCGGGATGACGCTGGCGGCAACGCCTGCAGTGCAGCGGCGGCCTGCGGGTGACGCGTTCTGGCCGGACGGCGCCCGTTTCGTCGTCTCCCTCTCGATGCAGATGGAGGCCGGAGCGCAACCGGAGCGCGGAGCGAATGGGCCGTGGGGCGTTCTTGACGAGCGTTATCCCGATTTGCCGACGCAGAAATGGTACGAGTATGGCGTCAAGGAAGGCATCCCCCGGCTGCTGGAGATGTACGACCGGAAGAAGGTCAAAATGACTTCTCATATGGTGGGCCTGGCGGTCGAAAAGAATCCCGCCCTTGCGAAGGAGATCGTGCAGCGTGGCCATGAACCCGCAGCTCATGGCCAGACGTGGTCGCCGATCGTCGCCAATACTCCGGCAGAGGAACGCGCATCGTACGAAGCCAACATCCGCGCGATCGAACGCGCTACAGGGGCGCAACCCATCGGTTTCAATGCACCGGGCATGCGCGCCACTCCCCGCACTTTCGAAATTCTGCAGGATCTCGGTTTCGTCTACCACACCGACGATCTGAGCCGGGACGAGCCCTTTCTCATCGCCGTACGGCGGAGGCCCTTCGTCGTCGTGCCGTATACGTTTCAATTGAACGATCTTCAAAACTACGAAAACCGCTGGCACACCTGCGACGAATTCGCATCGGAGTTGAAGCGGGAATTCGACGCGCTCTATGCGGAGTCGGCACGCAAACGGCGCATGATGTCGGTGAGCTCTCACGATCGTGTTGCCGGCCGCGCGTCGCGCACCGCAGTGATGGAAGATTTCATCGGTTACGCTCAACGGCATCCCGGCGTCGTCTTCATGCGAAAGATGGAGATCGCAAAATTCGCCCTGTCGAGTCCGGCGATAATTCGCGAAGACGGCCTGGTATGACGCCCAATCGAAGGGATTTTTTTAAAACAGCGGCGGGCTTTGCCGTAGCAGCGTTCGTTTCTTTCGAGGCGACGCCTGTGAGGCCTGTCCCGCGACGCCAGGTCTCCATCGGAAATCGCCGTATCAAAGTGATAGATGTTCACGGCCATTTCATCGCGCCCGAAGAAATGGCCGTCATCAAAGATACAAATCTCGCCGCGAATATCTCGAATCAACTCAACGGCCCGCTGGTGCTGGGGCCGGAGCGTCTGCGAACTCTGGACGAGCGCGGAATCGACGTACAGGTGCTCAGCCACCAGGGAGGGTGGTGGTACAAGACGGATCGTGATCTGGCTCGCCGTCTCATCAGAATTCAGAATGAACAGCTCGCGGCATGGTGCACGGCGCATTCGGACCGGTTTCTTGGCTTCGGGTCTGTTGCTCTCCAGCATCCCGACCTTGCCGTGCAGCAACTGGAAGAAGCCGTCAAGACGTTCGGCTTTCGCGGTGTGGGCATCGCTGGTCACGCCGGCGGCGAAGTGCCCTCCTCGCCGAAGTTCGATCCGTTCTGGACGAAAGCCCAGGAACTCGGGGTTCCCGTGTTCGTGCATCCCGGAGGGGCGGAGAATGTTCTGCAGGATGGAGCGCTAAGCGGCCGCGGCGACCTGGCGAACATCATCGGCAATCCGCTGGAGACGACGGTCTTCCTGTCGCGCCTGATGTTTGACGGAACCCTGGATCGCTTTCCGCGTTTGCAACTCATCGGAGCGCACGCCGGCGGATATCTGCCGTCGTATATCGAACGCACGAACGTGGCATGCGAAGTCCGGCCGGCGGCCAACTGCGCCAATAAGAAAAGCCCCCGCGAGTATTTCAAACAACAGATTTCGGTCGATTCGATGGTCTTCACGCCGGAGGGTCTGCGGCATCTCGTGGCCGAAGTCGGCGCGGGTCAGATCGTTTACGGCACGGACATCCCTTTCAACTGGCCAACTTCCGTGGACCTCATTCTCAAGGCCACATTTCTGAGCAACGCGGAGAAGGAATCCATTCTGAGCGGAAACCTGATGAAGCTGCTTCGCATAGCGCCAAAGTAGGGATTTGATAATTTGGGGGTCAATTTGGGGTCAGACTACTTGAACCCCAAACTCGTAGTAGAGAGTTTGGGGTTCAAGTAGTCTGACCCCAAATCATCAAAATTGCTCTCTGTCCCTCATTTCGACATCTGCTAGGCTCCGGTCATGCAAGAAGCCGGCCAGGTTACCCAAAAGGAACTGCTCCAGCGACTGCACGATCCATGGCTGACACTCGTTGATGTGCTGCCGGCGGAATCGTACGTTGCGGCGCACATTCCGGGCGCGATCAGTCTTCCGTTTCCGGAAATTCGAGAGAATGGACGGACCATTCTGCGCGACCTGAACCGCGAGATCGTCGTCTATTGCGCCGGCCCAGCCTCCATGTTGTCGGAGCAAGCGGTGAGCGTGCTGAAGGAATTGGGCTACAGTAACGTCCGGCGCTTTGAAGAGGGGCTATTTGGCTGGAGGGAAAGTGGCGGCCCGGTGGAGCAGCGGGTCGGCACGAAGGCTGCCAGCGCTTCGCGCAACAAGAAGAAGTTGTTCGCCATGTCTCCCCGTCTGCACCTGCTCGAACAAAGTTCGTTTGTCACTGTTCTTGGCGTTTGGTTGGGGATGGTTCTGGTTTTCGGGCTTCTGTATGGAGCCCCGGCCATGTTTCCGGGATCCGGCCTTAAGGAAAACGGACGTTTGCTGGGACAATCCGCGTCCGACATCCTGACTGCGATTTACTTCAGTTTTGTAACCGCCACTTCCATTGGGTTTGGAGACATTATTCCGGTCGGTCCAACCCGGATGCTGGCCGTACTGGAGAGCGCACTGGCGCTGCTTCTGTTCGGCGTGATTGTGACGAAGCTTGTGAACAACCGGCAGGAGGATCTGATTGAGAAAATCCATCAAATCGCATTCGAGGACCGCCTGGCCAGGGTTCGAACCAATCTTCATTTTGTCTTGATGGAACTTCAGCAGATCGAAGCCGAATGTCAGAACAGGGCTTTTTCCCCCGAGCGGATTCTGCCGCGGATTGAAAGCGTGATTATGGTTTTTGTCGGTGAACTCCGGTCGATTCACGATCTGCTGTACCGGCCACATGAAATCCCGCTGGAGCCCGTGATGGAGAGCATGCTTGCGAGCATGGCCGCAAATCTTCGGCAGCTCCGGGACCTGCTGGATCGAAGTCCCGAAGGATCGAATCCGACGGACTCCTTTGCGGCGCTGGCGTTCAACGCCGTCCTGAACCCGCACCTGAAGTCCATCCACCGCCTCGCGACCGATATTTGCGGCGAGTGCGTGCCGCGCCAGTACGCGCCTGAATTGAAGTTCTGGCTGGATCAAATTCAGACCCTTGCCCAATTCTGAATGGTCGCCGGCGCGCCATGCTAAACGGTTAGCAATTTCTATTGACCCGCATAGACGGCGGTGTTAGCGTGCGGTCACTATGTCAAGTTCACACCACACCTTGAGCCGCCGCGAGCGGCAGATCATGGATGTTCTCTATCAGAAAGGAAGAGCCACGGCACTTGAGGTGCAGGAGAGTCTGCCGGATCCGCCGAGTTATTCGGCGGTGCGTGCATTGCTCAGAATTCTGGAGGACAAGGGGCATGTCCGGCACGAGCAGGACGGTCCCCGATACATTTTCACTCCCAAGACGCCCCGCGACAAGGCCCGGCGTTCCGCAATCCGGCACCTCATGGAAACGTTTTTTGAGGACTCTCCCGAACAGGCTGTTGCTGCCCTGCTTGACGTTTCTTCGTCGAAGCTGTCTGAAGAAGAGCTGGATCGGCTTGCCCGGCTGATTGAGAACGCCCGAGTTGAAGGCAAAAAATGACTTTCGCGCTCAGCGTCATCCTGAAGACAACCGTCGTGCTGGCCTGCGCCAGCTTGATGACGCTGGGTCTGCGCCGCAGTTCCGCATCCACTAAACACGCCGTCTGGGCCATCGCGCTGCTCTGCGCGCTGGCGCTCCCGGTCGCGTCGCTCATCCTGCCGGAGATTCGTGTGGCAGTTTTGCCGGCGGAGAGGTTTGCGGCCGATCCCCTCCCTGCAAAAGGAGGGGTGGCTGCGAGGCCCCTGGCCGAGCAGACGAGCGTGGAGCGCGAGACCGGTAGGGCTAAGCCAAAAGAAAACCGGTCAGGCTCGAGAAATTCCGCGATCCTGACCACCCCGTCTGCGCCTGCGGCGCAGCCACCCCTCCTTTTGCAAGGAGGGGATGGGGGATCCGCAAACCCGACAAACATCGCTGTCCTGCTCTGGGCATCGGGTGCATCACTCGTTCTCATTCGGCTTGCGATCGGAAGTCTTACGGTTCGACGACTTGCCCGTGTGGCGGCGCCAACCAGCGACCCGGCGTGGATCGACATTATTGACGACCTGAAGGCCCAACTTTCCATCTCCCGACCCATTCGGCTTCGCATTGCGGAGCGCACGATTCCGCCGATGACGTGGGGCATTTTCAGTCATGCGGTCCTGCTTCCCGCCTCCGCTGCCGGATGGACCGCGGAACGGCGACGCATGGTGCTCGCTCACGAACTCGCGCACGTCAAACGCAACGACGGCGTGCTGCAGATGCTTCTCCAGGCCGTCTGTAGTCTTCACTGGTTCAACCCGCTCGTCTGGTACGCTTCGCGCCGGCTGCGCATCGAACGCGAATGCGCCTGCGACGATCGCGTTCTGCAACTGGGCGCCGACGCCGACGACTATGCCGACCACCTGTTGCAGGTCGCGCGCACAATCAACCCCGGCGGCGGCCTGTCGATGGCCACGGTCGCCATGGCTCACCGGTCGCAGCTGGAAACACGGCTTCTCTCGATCCTCGACACCCGAACACGCCGGCAATCCGTATCGCGCGTTGCAACCGCAGCGCTGCTTTCCTGCGTCGCCGTTGTCACTCTGCTTGTAGCGGCAATCCAGATCACCGCCAAACCCGGAACACTTAGCGTGGACCTGGGTTTCAAAGCTCCGGACCTGTCGGCCGATCTGGACATGACGACGGATCCGGCTGAACAAATACCCGTTACGGTTCAGGGCTCGATCCGCGAATTCGTCACCGAAGGCGCGCTGGGGAATGCCCTGGTGACGCTTGTCCCGGTCCACACGAGTGACAGCGAACCGATTGTGCGATACGACTCGGAAACGCGTGCAGACGGAACGTTTGCCATCAAAGATGTCCCTCCCGGCCAGTATCTGGTCACGCTGTCGCACACTGATTTCGTCGGGCTGCACAGCTCGGCAGAAACCATGCAGCTCACGATCTTCAATGGACAAGCTCCTGAGGCCTTAAGGCTGCACATGATGCGTGGCCCGGCGATCTCCGGCCGTATCTTCGATGAGGGCGGCGCTCTGAAAGCCTCAGCCACGGTCGAGTTACTGCATGGGGATGTGAGGGATGGACAACCTGCGTTGCTGCCCAACGACGTGGACATGGTCACGGACAGCAACGGCGAGTACCGGCTTCCCGGTTTGCAGCCCGGCGAGTACTACCTTCGCGTGCGGCCCAAGGCAGGGAATGCAGACTTTCTGCCAGTGTATTTCCCCGGCGTGACCGACTCGCGCTTTGCCACACCGATTTCGGTGCGAGCCGGAGCCGACATTAGCGGTATCGATCTGTCGCTGACGCGAGGCGACTTGCACTCTGTGCGTTTGAAAATTGAAATCGCCTCGCCGGCGCCGCCGATCCCGGAGCTGTCCTTCTATATCAACCCGCACGGGAGCGGAGGCAGCGTGGCGGCGGGAGCATCAGGGGCAGTCCAGTTCCATTCCGCTGGTGGCAACAGCTATGTCAGCCCCCTTCTGGCGCCGGGATCCTACGAAATCGAAGTGTACCTTCGCGATCCGGATCCGATTCGATGGGCTCGCACGGCAGTAGAAATCGATGATCGAGACGTCGATGCCGGAACCATCGTCATCGGGCCCGGCGTCTGGATTCAAGGACACGTCACGGCAGCAGAATCGCTTCCGGTGAATGTTCGTCGAGGGCAACTTCTCGTGATTCTCCGCCCGCTGGACGGTTCGGTCTTCCTGCTTCCCTCCGCGCAGGTAGCCGCCGACGGCTCCTTTGTGATTCCGCGGGTTCCAGAGCGCCACTTCCGCGCAGAGCTCACGGGTCTGCCTCCAGAGATATACTTCTCGTCGGCGCGCTACGGCGGACGGGAGGTACGAGATAGCGGATTCACAATCCTGGCGGCAGCGCCAAGCGTGCTCGATCTTGAAATCGCGAGTTCCGGCGGCGTTGTCGCCGGCGTCGTACGCAATGCAAAAGACGATCCGATCTCCAACGGCACGGTGGTGCTGATCCCTGCCAACAAGGACAACCCCAACCTTTATCGCACGGCTTCCACGGACCAATTTGGCGTCTTTTCCATCGCCGGCGTGCCTCCCGGGGAGTACGGAGTCCTGGCCTGGAAAGACGGCACGGCCAAGGCCTATCTCGATCCGGTTTTCCTGAAGGCGGCTGAGAATCAGGCGACCAAGGTGATCGTCCAAAAAGGCTTCACGAATACCATCAATGTCCGCGCTATCGCGCCATAGGTTATGGTAGGCTCTCGTCCATTCCATGTCGGATAGAGACCTCATTGTCCAGTTTCTCGAAAAGGCCGAGAAGCGCGCCCGATCCAACAAGCGTTTCAACGAGATAGCGACGACTCTCGCCATCGCCTTCATCATCCCGGTGACGTTCAAACTGCTGGATCTGGTCTTCCTGTTTCGCGCCCGAACGGTCAGTCTTTTCCTGGGGTTATGGTTCGCCGCAACCCTGGCATGGGTCCTATGGCGAATCCGCGGCAGGAATCCCCTCTCGCAAATCGCCGCACACATCGATCGAAAGGCCAGTCTCAACGACCAGCTCAAGACGGCATATTGGTTTATCCGCAATCCCCGGCAGTCCGAGTGGGTGGATGCACAGATACAACGCACCGCTAAGGAAGCGGGACGCATACGCATCGATTCGCTCTATCCGCGAAAATTCCCGCGCACGTGGTTTGTTGCCGCCGGACTTTTGTTCCTGCTTGTCGGACTGAACTTCGTGCCGCTATCGCTGAATCACAACTGGGTTTATCTTCAGGCCGCGCCTCCCTTCTCGCTGACCGAAGCGGAGCGCGTGAATCTCGAAAAGGCGCTCAAGCTTCTCGAGAAAGCGAAGGCAGCAGAAAACGCGCAACTTGCGGAAAAAATTCAGGACCTGATTACCGAGCTTCAGCAGGGAGACATCTCGCTCGACGACGCGATCAAGCAACTCGACGCATTGAAGGACGAACTCGAAGCGGGCGATCTCGACAGCGCGAACATGACAAATGGTCTGGAGCAGATGGCCGCGATCCTCCGCCAGGCGAAGGCTCTTCAGCCGGCCGCTCAACCGATGTCCAAGGGAGACCTCGATCAGGCCGCCGCTCAAATGCGCCAACTGTCCGACCGCCTTCAAGGGCTGTCGCAGGACGATCTTCGCGACATGTCGCAGAAATTGCATTCCGCGTCTGAAAATCCGCGCAGCGGTCTTCAGGATCTCGCCAAGGCATTCGACTCGACGAGCACGGCGATTCAGCGCGGAGACCGCGTGGCCGAACAGGCCGGACTCGACCGGGTCGCTCGCGAACTGGAAAGCATCAAGCAGCGCATCGACGATCAGGCGCTCCGAAGCGAAGCTGGCGATAAGCTTTCCGACCTCGTGGATTCTCTTGAGCAGCGAGACGAGACAGGTACCAGCACCAGCGAAGCCGCCGGCAAGTCCAACTCTCAGGGCAAGTCCGATCAAAAGGGCGCCGCCGGTGAGGGGGGAAACAAGGGCGACGCGCAGGAAGGTGGCGGCGATCCCGGACAGAATGGCGAACCCGGTGAAGCCGGTGAGCCTGGAGATCAAAACAGCAAAGCCGGCGACAACCCGGGAGGACCCTCGGAAGACGGCCCGAACGGCAAGGGCGGCAATTCCTTCGGTGGGTCCACGAAGAGCGCCCCGCTGGAGGGCGAAGCCACCACTCTCGAAGTACAACTTCAGAAAGAAGCGCTCCAGGGCGAGCCACCGCAGGGCGGCCAGGAGCCTGACAAGGACGCCGAAGCCGCGGGAGAGCGCGAACGCTCCAAGCTCGACTATCGCAACGCGCCCTCCAACCTGACTCCGGCGCAGAAAGACCTGCTCAACCAGGATCGAATTCCGTGGGACAGCAAGCAATTGATCAAAAATTATTTTCAGGCGGTCAAACCAAAAAGCAAATGAGTGCAGCAATCGAAGAACAAGTAGAAGGATTCCAGAAACTCTTCACGTTGGTGAAACAGGAAGTCGCCAAGGTGATTGTCGGTTACGACGAAATTATCGAGTGCGTCATCATGGCTTTGCTCGCGAACGGCCATGTTCTTCTTGAAGGCGTGCCGGGCCTCGGCAAGACGCGCCTTGTTTCGACGTTATCTGACGTCGTGCATCTGAAGTTTTCACGCATCCAGTTCACACCGGACCTCATGCCCGCCGACATCACCGGAACCAACGTCGTCCA
>Ga0134121_10000740_pt1 | contig 34408 bp, 35 predicted proteins | sample KB301_FD_96463 | JGI IMG/M metagenome (GOLD analysis project Ga0134121, IMG submission 96463) | Terrestrial soil microbial communities without Nitrogen fertilizer from Kellogg Biological Station, Michigan, USA - KB3-0-1 | ecosystem: Environmental > Terrestrial > Soil > Unclassified ...
CCCAACTCCGATGGGCGTCTGCGCCCCGGGCTCTTCGCCCGCATCGAGCTGGGAGCGGAGGAATCCCATGCAAAAGCTCGCTGAGCTCTGCGTCCGCCGGCCCGTCTTCGCGACGGTGCTCATTCTCGCGCTGGTGGTGGTGGGCATCTTCGCCTACTTCCAACTCGGCGTGGACCGCTTCCCGAACGTCGAGTTCCCCTTCGTCACCATCACCACCGTGCTGCCGGGCGCGGCGCCCGAGGAGATGGAGACCGAGGTCACCGACAAGATCGAGGAGGCGGTCAACACCATCAACGGCATCGACCAGTTGATCTCCACCTCCTCGGAGAACGTGTCGCTGGTGCAGATCCAGTTCACCCTGGAGAAGAACCCGGACGTGGCCGCCCAGGAGGTGCGCGACAAGGTCAACGCCATCCTGGCCAACCTGCCCAAGGACGCCGACCCGCCGATCATCCAGAAGATCAACGCCGACGCCGACCCGGTGATCTCGATCGCCCTTTCGGGCCCCGCCTCGCAGCGCGAGATCTCGGAGTACGCCGACCGCGTGCTCCGCCGGCGCCTGGAGACGGTCTTCGGCGTCGGCCAGGTGAAGCTGGTGGGCCAGAGGCTGCGGCAGATCAACGTCATCACGGACACGGCGAAGCTCGACAGCCTGGGGCTGACGGCGGCCGACGTGGTCAACGCCCTGGGCAGCCAGAACGTGCAGATCCCGGGCGGCAAGGTGGCCCAGAACCGGCGCGACCTGACGCTTCGCACCTATGGCCGCGTCGGCACGCCCGCCGACTTCGCGCGCCTGCCGATCACCACCCGCAACGGCTACCCGGTGCGGGTGGGCGACGTCGCCCGCATCGAGGACGGCGTCGAGGAGGCGCAGTCGGTCGCCACCGTCGCCGGCAAGCCGGCCGTGGTGCTGCAGGTGATCAAGCAGTCGGGCACCAACACCATCGCCGTGGTCGACGCCATCAAGGAGCGGTTCGCCGATCTCAAGGGGCAGATCCCCGCCGGCTGGCACGCGGAGATCGTCCGCGACCAGTCGAAGTTCATCGTCGCCGCGGTGGACGCCGTCAAGGAGCACCTGATGGTGGGCTCGCTGTTCGCGGCCGGCATCGTGTGGCTCTTCCTGCGCCGCTTCCGGCCGACGCTGATCTCGGCGGTGGCCATTCCGAGCTCGCTGATCGCCACCTTCGCCGCCATGAAGTACATGAACTTCACGCTCAACGTGCTCACCCTGCTGGCGCTGACCCTGGCGGTGGGCATCGTGATCGACGACGCGGTGGTGGTGCTCGAAAACATCTTCCGCTTCATGGAAGAGAAGAAGATGACGCCGCGGCAGGCCGCCGTCGAGGGCACCAAGGAGGTGGGCCTCGCGGTGCTTGCCACGAGCCTCTCGCTGATCGCAGTCTTCCTGCCGGTGGCCTTCATGGGCGGCATCGTGGGCCGCTTCATGTACTCGTTCGGCATCACCATGGCGTTCGCCATCGCCGTGTCGCTGATCGTCGCCTTCACGCTGACGCCGATGCTGGCCTCGCGGTGGCTACGGCAAAACGACACCGCCGAGCCCGGCGAGGGGTCACGCCAGAAGGGCGTCTACGCCGCCGTCGAGCGCTTCTACCTGCGCCTGCTCGACCTCGCCATGGCCCATCGCTGGGTGGTGGTGATCATCATGGTGCTGGTGTTCTTCTCCACCATTCCGCTGTTCATGGCGGTGAACAAGAACTTCCTGCCCAACGACGACGAGTCGCAGTTCCAGGTGGTGGTGCGGGTGCCCGAAGGGGCGAACCTGGCGACCACCCAGACCATCCTGGAGTCCGTGGCCACCCAGGTGCGCAAGCTCCCCGGCGTGGTGACGACGGTGAACACCATCGGCAACGATCCGCAGCAGACGCCCAACCTGGGTCTCGTCTACGTGCAGCTCAGCGATCCGAAGACGCGCAAGCAGGATCAATATCAACTCATGCAGCGGGTGCGCGAGGAGATCCTGCCGCAGTACACGGCGCTCAAGGTGCGGGCCCAGGTGGCGCAGGTGTCGGCCTTCGGCAATGCCGTCGACAACGAGATCCAGTTCTGGATCGGCGGCCCCGACCTCGACAAGCTCAACGAGTACGCGCAGACGCTCAAGGCCGAGCTCGCCAAGGTGCCCGGTACCACCGATGTGGACACCAACTTCATCGTCGGCAAGCCCGAGCTCGGCGTGCGCATCGACCGCGACAAGACGGCCGATCTCGGCGTGCGCGTGCAGGACATCGCCAGCTCGCTCAACGTCCTGGTGGGCGGCCAGAAGGCCACCTCCTACTTCGAGGGCGGCGAGGAGTACGAGGTCCACGTGCGGGCCGATGAGGCCGACCGCAACAACCCCCAGGCCATCTCCGCCATGGAGGTGCCCTCGCTCAGCCGCGGCACCGTGCCGCTGCGCGATCTCGTCTCCCTGACGGAGGGCACCGGCCCGTCGCTGATCAACCGCCTGAACCGGCGCCGGCAGGTGATGGTCACCGCCAACATGCGGCCGGGCTTCTCGTCGCAGACGGCCCTCGACGCCCTGAACCGTACGGCGACCGGCCTCAAGATGCCGGCCGGCTTCTCCTACGGCCTGAACGGCCGCTCGCGCGAGCAGGGCAAGGCGTTCGCCTCGTTCATGACCGCCTTCCTGCTGTCGATCATCTTCATGTACCTGATCCTCGCGGCGCAGTTCGAGAGCTGGCTCCATCCGTTTACCATCTTGCTCTCGCTGCCGATGACGGTGCCGTTCGCGCTGCTGTCGATCCTGCTGCTGAAACAGTCGGTGAACATCTTCTCGATGCTGGGCATCCTGGTGCTGTTCGGCATCGTGAAGAAAAACTCCATCCTGCAGATCGATCACACCAACTCTCTGCGGGCGCAGGGGATGCCGCGGGCGGAGGCCATCCGGGAGGCGAACCGCGACCGGTTGCGGCCCATTCTGATGACCACGCTCGCGTTCGTGGCGGGCATGATTCCGCTGGTGGCTTCGAGCGGCACGGGCGCGGGCACCAACCGCGCCATCGCCTCGGTGATCCTGGGCGGCCAGCTCCTCTCGCTGCTGCTGACGCTGATCGGTACGCCGGTCAGCTACAGCATCTTCGACGACTGGGCGAATTCGAAGGTCTTCTCGCGGCTGGGGGAGAGGCTCGCGCGGCGCAAGCCGCGGGAGAGCGTGATCGGTGAGCCGTCGCCGGTTACGGATTGAAGGTTTTAAGGAAACGGGCCGGTCACGAAGGTGGCCGGCCCCGGAACACCGTCAAATCGCAGGCCTTCCGCCACCGGCCATATAGTCCTCCTTGCTGAGGGCGTGAGCTTTGCATCCACCCGTAAGCGGTCGCACGGTGACGGGAAGATACGGAGCACAGGCGATTTTCGCCAAAAACGGCAATGTCCCCCTGGAGTGAGCCACGACGATCCCCGGATTCTGATTGATGAGCTGCTGCGCCCTTTCGGGAGTAGGAAAAACGTTATTGTTAAGCCAGAGCAAGGCGCCATAGTTAATGAGATCCACCTCTCCAACCCCGAAGGGAGGATTGTTGTGGAGGTTCGTCATTTCCACGATGACCGACCCCGACGCCAGGCTCGACGAAGGCTCTGTTGCCACCGGCGGGACCCGATCACCCTGATTAGGCTGATAAGCGATCTCGGCGCGCTGCTGGGGAGTGTTGATTGCGTAGTCGAACTGCATGTCCGCCTGGTTGATGGTAAAGACGGAATTTGACATGAAAGTCTCCTTTCGAAACTCTGAAGAGTTTTAGGTCCGGGCGTCACCGGCCTATCCGGCTGGCCCACGAAGCGACAGATCCACTCCCGAGGATTCGGTTTATCGGATCGGTGGATTTGAGATCTCGAAACTCAGACGGATGACAAATGGGCTTTCCGGGAGGTGCTCCCAATCGAGCCCCTGACCCGTCTGGACCCTGGAACCGTCGTCGGCGTTGGTTCCGTTGGCCGTTCTGATGGACTTTGTCTTACCATCACCGGCGGCCACTCGGAGCTCGATCGTGCAGGCGATCGTGATTTCCTTGTTGCCGTCGCCTACCTGCTCGGGCTGGCGTCCTTCTGTCGCGTGCGAATCCTGAGTCGGTTTGTGGCTGCTCATGGTCTCATCCTCCAGATTTGGTTGCCGTATAGACGGTTAACAGATCCGCGCCGGAGGAAATGGTTTATCCGGGGGTGTGCCAATCTCCCTGAAGGACGAATCCCGCCCAGTAGTAGGCTGACCGCCAGCCCTCGTCTCTCCTCATCGCGATCTGCGCCTCCCGGAGAGCAGCGGCGGGGGAACGTCTCTGGCCAAGCATCTCGAGATAGAAGCGCCGCATGAGCTCGGCGGTGGCACGGTCCTCCACCGGCCAGAGACTGACCAGGACCTGGCGGGCGCCGGCCGAAAAGAAACCCCGGGTGAGACCGACCAGGCCTTCGCCGCGGACCTCCCGGCCGAGCGCCGTCCGGCAGGCGGACAGCACGACCAGATCCGCGGGAAGGTTCAGCCGGTAGATGTCGGCGAGACGCAAGAAGCCGTCTCGCGGACGGCCGTGGAGGTCGACCCGCGAGAGCATGACCCCCGAGAGCTCGGGTTTCTCAGTATTCAAGACCGCATGCGTCGCGAAGTGGACGATCCGATACTGCGCCAACTCGCCGCTCAGGACGGTCTCGCGGCTCGCGGCGAAGTCGAGGACCGCGCGACTTCCCTGGCGAGGAGCCGAGGAGAGGATGGCCTGGGCTTCAGCGCGGGAGAACGGCAGCCTTGCGAACCGCGCCTCCGTGCCGCCTCGCTGAAGGGAAGTTTCCATGGGCACGCCCGGGCTGGGCGTCACCCGCGGATCCATGACGTCGAAGACGGGATCAGCCACGACGGCGATCGTGCCAAGAGGGGCCTGACGACCGGCGGCGTCCCTCCGCAACCGGGGCAAGGCCGACAGCGAGGGGAGGGTGACGATCTCGTGGCCCACCACCAGCGGTGGTTCGGCTCCAGCGGGGCCGCCGGCCCCCGGGTCGGGCAGGGCGGCGAAGGAGAGGTACCAGAGAGCTCCGTCCGGAACGATCACCAGGCGCTCCGCTTTCCGCAGGCGATGTGCCACTGGCGCAAGAAGCCGTTGGGATAGACCGGCCAGGGCAAGCTCGGATTGGCGGCGGGCCAAAGCTCGGCTGCTGGCGCCCAGGAGAACGGCGGCACGGCGAGCTTCCGCCTCCAGCACCTCTCGCGGCGGCAGCTCGAAGCTTTCAATCTCTCCGCTCGTTACGGCCCAGAGGAAGCTACGCTCTCGACCCAGGTAGTACTCGAGGACCACCAGAGTCCCGGGCTCGGCGACCTGCCGTTGGATCTCGCGGAATCCTGGCGGCGGGGCTGCCGGGAGCTCGGTTGTACTGGAGCCGGTCCCGACGTGGGCCTCATCGAGGAGATCGAGGAGCGTGCGTGCCCGCGCTTCCTCGCTGGCCATCAGAGCCCGCGTGTCCTGGTGAAGCTCCATCAGGAGATCGACGCGGAGACCGTAGATGTCCTGTTTGGAGGCAAAATACGTCTGGCGCAGTTCCAGACTGGCCGGTTTGCAGCGGAGCGTCTCGATGTGGACGGAAGCGCCTTCGATGGCGGCGAGGGCAGCCACCGGCTGCCCTGCCGCGCGCCGAACGCGTGCGAGGCCGAACAGGGCGTTGATCGCTTGGTCGGGATCTCCAATCTCGGTGAAGAGTGTCTGCGCTCGCGTGAACGACTCCTCGGCCTCAGCCAGACGCCCGCGCTTCAGATCTATACCGCCCAGATTGACAAGGGCTCCGGCCTCGCTGGCATGGTCGCCACGCGCCTGGAAGATCGCGAGCGTCTGCCGGAAGATCTGCTCCGCCTGTTGGATCTCCCCTTCCCGGTGGTAGTACCAGCCCAGATTGTGGAGCGTCACAGCTTCCCTGCCCTGGTCTCCGGTTTCACGCTGGAGTCGGAGCGCCCGCTGGAAAACCGCCAGGACATCTTGCCGGGAGTGGCCAGCAAACGCGAAAGCCTCCCCCATTCGGGCCAGGGCAATCCCTAGCCCGCGGCGGTCCTCCATGGCCTCCAGCAGTGCAACAGCCTGGGCAAGATGATCGAGCGCCCGTGGCGCTTGGCCCAGAGTCGTCTCCAGCAGGCCGAGATTGCTCAGCGTCTTTCCCTCGGCGTCCCGGTCGCCCAGGGAGCGCTCGAGAGAGATCGCCTGCTCGAAGGCTGAGAGGGCCTCGCCGGTCTCGCCGACCTCCATGGCGGCGCGGCCAATGTTGTTCAGATTCCTGGCTTCTCCGGACCCGTTGTGGGACTGTTGGAGCAGAGGGAGCGCCCGGCGATACAACGCGAGAGCCCGTTCGGGCCTCCCGGCGGCGCGCTCCAGCGTGCCGAGATTGCTCAAGGTGGGCCCGACCCTCGCTTTGTCCCCCAGAGTTTCGAAGATCGCCAGCGCCTGCTGGTAGAAGTCGGTTGCAGCCTCCCTCTCGTCCAGCATGTCGTGGGAACTCCCCAGACAGAATAGAGCTTCGGCCTCCCGTACAGACAGGCCGAGAGCGCGGAAGCGAGCGAGGGCGTCGGACTCCCGCGCCAGGGCAGCCCGGAGCGATGCGGGGGTACCCTGCCAGTAGAGCTCCATGCCTGCCGCCAGCACCCGTTCGGCCTCCACCCAAGCGCGGTCGCGCGCAGTTGCCGGGCGCAACGAATCCTGCAGCAGCAGGATGTACCGGCCGGCCGGAGCGCCCGAAGTAAGGGACTGGATCTCTAATCGAAAGCGTCCGCCGGTCTCGGCCACGAAGGGCAGGGGCTCAGGCCCGATGATGTCGTTGAGACTGTCGATGGCGGCCAGGGTTCGCCCGTCGGCCGCCTTGAGGCTCACCTTCACGTCGATCCCCTGCTGGTCGACCATCAGCCCGGCGTACTGACCCGCAGAGAGATCGAGGAGGTAGGCGCGCTCCTCGCCTCCTCTCAGCTCGACTTCGTCGAGGACTCCCGGAACGAGGCGAAGGACCCGAGCGGCGGCAGGGCGGGCCGGAACCGGCCGCGCCGCAGTAGTGCTCGCGACGATCTTGTGGACGGGCGCCGACCGTTCGCAGGCGGCGAGCAGGAGAGCGGCGGCCAGGAGCGCCCCTACTTCAGGGCGCGATCCGCAAAGCATACTCGCCGAGGACCTCCCGCCGGCCGTTCCGGATTCCGAAAAGACGCAGCCGATGCTCCCCGGTTCCGAGAGCGTGCCGCGACAGGGTCAGACTAAAGGAGCCGTAGTCGTTGGGCCGCAGCCCCCGGCCGCGCCAGACCACCTCGCCGCCGTCGCGTGCGATCTCCGCTTCGTAGTCCTGGAAATCCCCCCGCCGGCCAGGGCTCAGGATGAGGGTGAACGACCGGGCGCCGGACGGCACGACGGCGGCCGGCGCCGGTCCTCCTTCCCGCTCTCCGACGCCGCTGGGAACCAGGTCCAGCACCGGGGCATTGATCTCCGGCCGGGACAGCTCCGCCACCGTCCCACGCAGCGAGGCGACCCAGACCGAGAGGCCGATTACGGCGACCAGCAGAGCGGCGGCCAGGGCGGACAACCAGGGCGGCGGAGCCAGGGTCCGGCGGGATGGGAACGGAATCACCGCAGCCACAGCCGGCGCCGGCTCCTTGCGGATCTCCTGCCGCAGGCCATCCCAGAGGGCCTTCCCCGTGCCCTCGGGGACCTCGATCTCAGAGCCGAAGCCGGGGTCGTCCAGCTCCTCGAGGTCGAGCAGGAGCCCGGCGCACTCGCGGCAGAGCAGGAGGTGGTCCTGGAGGCGCTGCTCCGCCGCGGCCGGCAGCTCGCGCGCATGGTAGGCGGCCAGCGTTTCCGCGTCGGGATGCTCGCCATCTTCCCAGCCCGCCGCGCCGGCACCGGCCATCCACTCCTCCACGGCTTGCCGCACTTCGGGTTCCTGATCGCTCATGACGACGCCTCGCCTCGGTCCTGGATGTGGCTGGCGAAGTCGGGTCCCAGCGCCTTGTGAAGATGCCGCCTCGCCTGGAAGAGATGGACCTTCACCGTCTCGGGCGACAGGTGCAGCAACTGGGCGATCTCCCGACCCTTCAGCTCATGGTACACGTTCAAAATCAAGCACTTCCGCATCTGGTCCGGCAGCCGGTGGACGGCTTCGCGCAGCAGCCGGGCGCGCTCGGCCTGGAACAGCGAAGCGCCGGGAAGGGGACCCTTCGCCACCGGCTGGAAGACGGGCCGGTCGTCTTCTTCCCCCCGCGCGGGGTCCAACGCCACCTCGTCGCCGGCCCTCTTGGAAGCCCCCTGCCGGCGCAGACGCTTGCGGTAGGCATTGGTGGCCACTCTGAACAGCCAGATCGTGAACGGAGCGTCGCGCCGGAACGATCCGATGCCCCTATAGATCCCGAGAAATGTCTCCTGGGTTAGATCGAAGCAATCGGCCTCGGGGAAGCCGCGCTTGGCGAAGAACCGGTACACCGGCCGGTGGAAGCGGTCGCAGAGCAGACGGAAGTTCTCCTCGACGGCCCGCCCCGCCTGTAGATCGGCGACGATCGCCTGAATGGAATCTTCGGCGTCAGACATCCGGATCTCGATACCAGGATGTCATCGAGGATATCAGGGAATCCGGAGAGGGTGTGCCGAAAGTGGTTGACGACGACGCCTATGGCGCCAGGGATTGAAATCACCTGGCTACCCACGGTAGTCCCTACGGGACCCAGGAGAACTAAACTAAACCGCGGTCCCGGAGGGGACCACCGTTGGTAGCCCAGGATTTCAATCCCGGGCGGTAAGCGGAGTCGCTGACGCCTTCTTTCGAGGCACCCCCGAGAAACGTCGCTCCGCAACCCCTATCGCCAGAACATCCGCACCTGCATTCTGAAGGTGCGTGACGCGAGCGTCTCGTCGGCCAGGGCGCCGCGTCCCGTCGCGAGGTTCAGCTCCCGTTCCAGAACCGTGCCCGTATTCAGGAGGTTGGCGGCTTCGAGGCTTAGGGTGAGGACGGCGCCGCCGAGCGTGATCTCTTTTTCGAGCCGGGTGTCGAGGGTGAGGGCGTAGTTCGCGCGCAGGGCGTCGGGACGATCGGTGAGCTGCACGAGGGCGAGGCCGGCGCGCTCCCTGGCGACCTGGCGGTAGTACGGAAGGGGATCGCCCTGCCGGCCGTTGACGGCGGCCGAGAGGTTGAGGCCGTCGCGCAGCTCGACGAAGCCCAGGGCATGGAACGACCAGCGGGCCCCCTGAAAGCCGGGGATCTCATGGGGGCGGCCGGATGCGATCTCGGCAACGGGCCGGCCCTCGTCGTCGCCGCTGCCCAGCGTGTTCGTGGGATCGTCGAAGCGCCGGAAGGCGGGCCCGAGTTGCTGGTTGCCGTCGCGCCAGGTGAAGTGCCCCTGGGTCATCCAGCGGTTGGACAGCGTCTTCCTCCAGGTCAGGGACAGGTCGAGGCTCTCCTGCCGCCGGTCGCCGTTGACGAGCAGGGTGCCGCCCGTCCAAAGCAGGCCGGGCCGCAGGTCCCAGACGGGCACGTCGTAGGCCCTGCCGTTCGGCAGGATCCCGGTGAGCCGGCCCGCGGGGACCCAGTCGCCGGCCGTGGCCACGAAGATCTCGCTCGTGGCCCCGTCGCGCACGAGCAGACGCTCATCCAAAAGATCGCGGGTCCGCCTCCAGGTCGCCCGCAGACCGATCTGGAAATTCGACGACACCAGGCGCTGGAGGCCGAGGGCGGCCTGATCGGTAACCTCCGGACGGAGGCGGGGATCGACCGCGTTGGGATTGATGCCGGGCCGCAGGAGATCGAGGCCCTCGCCGGGCAGGAGAAGCCGCACCGGTTCGTCCGGCTCGCGGGAGAGATCGCCGTTGCGGTCCTCGAAGACTTCGCGGAGCGCGGCCGGCGCTTGCGGGTCGAGATGCCAGGCGGCGCGGGGTCCGAGCCGGGAGGCGAAGCGGTCCAGGGAGATCCAGGCCTGCGTCATCCGGTCGCGATCCAATGACCGGTTGATCTCGAATCGGGGCAGGAGAGCCCAGGGCCGCCCGCCGCCGGCGATCCCCAGGTCCTGGCGCTCCCCCTGCAGCCCGGCGATCGCCGTCCAGTCTCCGGCGGACAGCGTGTCCTGGGCCCACAGGCCCAACTCGCCGGTCCGGGCACCGGTCTCGCCGGGGCGCCAGAGCTCCGCCAGGGCGAGGCCGTCCGCGAGGCCGAGAATCCCGCCGGCCGTCACCAACGGACCCGGCGAGCTCAAGGTCCGGTCCTCGTCCTCTCCGCGCCACCCCGCTCCGACGGTGATCTCGTGCGCGGTCGAGAGCGTGTTCGTGAAGACGCTGGCGACGAGCCTGGCCTGCCGCGTCCGATCCTCCTCTCGGAAGGAGAACCAGCTCCCGCGAGCCACGCCGTCCGGCCCGATCCGAGCCTCCGTGCCGGCGAACTGAGGCCGGTCACCGAGCCGCCGGTTCGAGCTTCCCAGGCTCGCGGTCCCATAGAAATCCGAGGTGAGGATGGCGGTCCCTTCAGCCGCCCAAACGTCCTCCCGGCCGTTCTCCCTCCAGGTGGTCTCCGGCGCGCGGGCGGGACCCGCGCCGATGCCGGAGCCGGCGGAGAGGCCGCGGCTCCCTGCCAGGACGGTAGAAACGTTGAGACCGATCTGGGCGTTGAGCTTGAAGCGGCCGCTGCGGCCGGTCTGCTCCTCGCGCTGCCCGCCGAGGACGATGCGATCGACCTGGTGATGCCCGGCCTCGCCCCAGGCCCACAGCCGGTCCTTGAGCAGCGGACCGCCCACCCAGGCGTTGGCGACCCGGCGCGAGTCGACGCGGTCGGTCTCTCCGGCCCCTTCCCCGCCGCCGCTCCCCTGGATCGAGCTTGCGGCCCTCCACTCGTTCGTGCCACGGCGAGGACGCAGCCGGGCCGGCACCGCCGGCGTTCCGGGATCAGCGCCGACGTCCAGCGTCTCGACCGGAATCTCGGCGAACGCGTTGAAGTCGAGCTCGCCGGGCAGCGAGCCGGCCACGGCCAGGTCGGTGGCGATCATTTCGTTGACGTCGAGGAATCCCCGCCCCAACGCCGCCCCGGCTTCCACGACGGGCGCCGGCGAGCCGCACCTCGATTCGTTGCCGCCCACGTTGATACGGTCCACCAGCACGCCGGGCGTGGATTGGAGGAGGGCCCAGGGATCGCGCGGATGCTCCCCTACTTCTTCTTCTCCAACTGCCGCTGCAGCTCGTCGATCCGCTTCTCTAGCTCCCTCAGCTTCTTCTCCAGTTCCCCCTCACGGGGTGAGCCGAGGCGCTTGATCTCCATATGCCGGCCCTCGCCATCCATCCACTTGCCGTCCTTGAGCAGCTTTTCGCCGTCGAGGTTGAGCAGCAGGTGGTCGCCGTGGCCGCCGCCCTTGCCCAGAAAGGGGGCCATGTCGAGCTCTGTGCGCTCGCGGGTGACGATGGGAGCGGTGACGGTCTGCGCCTTGCCGTTGCGCCAGACCTCGATGGGCACCTGTTGGTTGTTCTCGTAGGTGCGGACCTTGCCCATCACGTCCCAGGTCGAGCTCATGGCCTTGCCGTCGATGAGCGTGAGGATGTCACCCACCTTGATTCCCGCTTTCTCCGCCGGGCTGCCCGGCTCCACTTTCGCGACCATGACTCCCGACTCCTCGGGCACGCCGAAGTGGGTGCGCAGCTCCGGCGTCAGGTCCATCAGGGCAACGCCGAGATAACCGCGGCTGACGGCTGGACCGCCGCTCTCAAAGACCTGCGGCTTGCCATCCTTGACGATGACGACCCGCTTCATCTCGACTTTCTTTCCGTCGCCTTCTCCGTCGTCGGCACGGACGACGCTCGCCGTGGCGGTCCAGGCCGCGAGGCCGAGAGCGAGGCCACAGGCCAGGGCGTTCAATCCCTTTCCATTGCGCATTGCGATTCTCCTTTGTTTTGCGATCGATCAGTGTGTCGCGATCAGTTGCTTCAAAAAGTATCGGTGTGATAGGCCGCGGGCGTCGCGGAAGAGACGACCTCGGCGTTACCGACGTTTCCCAGGTCGAGGACGTAGTCGACCTTCTCATCGCCCCCGAGATACACCACGGGCGGCTCCGACATGGCCCGCAGCTCCTTTTCCAATCGTCCGTGCTCGGCCCGCAGCTCCTGAAGGGTCCGCCGCGCCTCGAGCGCGTCCCGATGTTTCCGGTCTCCTCCCCGCCATTCGATCAGCGCTCCGGCCGAGATCGCGACCGCGAGGAGAGCGGCGATCGCCAAGGCCGCCCTGGCCGCGGGTATTGGCGCGAGCCGAAAGCTCCAGCGAGGCGACCGCCGCGGCTCGGCGTCGAGCTTTTCCAGCACGCGGGCCGTGAAGCCCGGGCGAGCGTGCTCTTCGGGCAGCTCGCGTAACAGATCCGCTACTTGGCGGGTCTGGGGGTTCCAGGGGTCTTCCATGCCGCACCTCCGCTCCAATAAGTCTCGAGCTTCTGCTTCAACTGTTTGCGTCCGCGGTGGACGCGTGACTTCACGGTGCCTTCCCGGCAGCCGATCTCCTGGGCTATCTCAATGTACGACCAGCCCTCGATCTCGTGGAGGACCAGCGGCACCCGGTAGCGCAGAGGCAGCTTCGCCAGGGCCGCGGCCATCTCCCGGTGCAGCTCCCGGCGGAGCAGCCCCAAGGCGGCTGCCGGCTCGGCGTGCTCCGGGCGCGGGAGGAACGGCAGCAGCAGACGCAGTCGCCGTTCCCGCCGCTCCCCCGACCGCACCAGGTTGGTGGCGATGCGGAAGAGGAAGGCCCTGAGATATCCCTGCTCGGTGTAGCCCCGCGCGGCGCGGAACAGACGCAGGAAAGTCTCTTGGGCCAGATCCTCGGCCCGGTCGCGGTCGCCGCTCAGACGGGTGAGATAGCTCACCACGGCGTCCTTGTGGCGGTCGACGAGGTCCGAGAAGGCGTCCCGATCTCCCTCCCGCACCCGCGCCATCAGCTCCGCGTCGCTCGGCTGTTCCAGAACCATCGGCATGCTCATGAGCTGGCTCGCATCTCCAGCACAACATAACGCGGCGGGAACGGAAAGGTTCCCGGGATGGTCAAACCGTCTCCGGATCCCAGTTGGCCCGGATCTTGAAACAGATATCTCCGTGCCCGCCGCCGACCCGCTGGCGGAGCTATTTCACCGCGAACGCGGTGATGCAAATGAGGAGGATGATATGGCCAGAACCAGCAAAACCGCCGAGCGCGTGAAGGATGGAGTGGACGGCTTGGTGAAGAAGACCCGCGTTGCCGTCAACGGCGGCCTCGACACCGTGAACGAGAACCTCAAAGGCGGGGTGGACCGCATCGACCGCCGCTACCGCGAGACGGCGGCCCAGGTGCGCGGCCAGGTGGCCCGCGTCTCGAACAACGTGAACGAGAAGGTCGGCGACGCCAGAAAAACCCTGATGGGGCGCTACTTGCTCACTAGGAAGAAGGTCTCACGCCTGCAGCGCGACTCGAGCCGGTATGTCAGGGACAACCCGGGCAAGGTGCTGCTGTCCATCGCCGGCCTGGGTCTCCTGGTCGGTCTCGCCGTAAGCCCCCGCCGCCGCCTCGCCAGAGCGTAGGCGAGAGGCGTGTCCTCCGGCGAGCCTCCGGCCCTGTAAGTGGCTGGGCGTTCGCCGGTAGCGGCTTGGCGGAATCCAACCCGCGCCGAGGTCGCCTCCGCCCTCACCCCCCCACAATGACCTGCCACGCAGGCCTCGAGCCGCCGCCTCGGTCAGCGCCTGAAGGAAACGCCGGCGAACAGGGTGAAGTCTTCCGCTTCGCGGGAGAGCCCGATATTGATGCCGGCGTCCAACTGCACGCCGGAGCTGACGGCGTAGGTGGCGCCGGTGTCGAAGAAGGCCAGGTAGGTACTACCGCCCTGCAATGGAGCGGCGCCGACGTACTCGACGTACCCCCGCAGCTTGTCGCTGAAGAGATCGTGGCCGCAGGTCACGGAATGGATGAAGCTCACTCCGGAGGCTCCGGCTTCGCGGCTCACGTCGAGCTCGGCCATGGCGCCAAGGCCGAACCCTCCAGGCAGGTCCTGAACGGCGAGGGGCAGGATCAAGCCCCCGGACAAATGACGATCTCTGAAGCCCTCCGGTCCCGTCGGGAAACGCACGAAAGGCATCACGCCGAAGGCCGTCCTGCCGCCGTCGTTTCCCCAGAGGTTCAGCTTCGCGCGGACTTCCGTGGCACCCAGGCCGGAGCTCCGCGTCGAGACGCCCGCGCCGTGGGTACGAACCGACTGGTACGGGCTGAGCACCAGTTGGAGATCGAGGTTCTCCCGGAGCCCGATCTTGAGATTGGCGGGCAGCACCGAGCGCCCCACCGTATGAGCTCCATGGGCGTTGTCCCGGGTGTACTCGACGAAGCTGAGCTCAACCTGGAAGTGCCCCGCCGCCACGGTGTAGGGGCTTTCCGTCACGTCCGGCCGATCGGTGTTCAGCGGCCTCTCCTCTCCCGTCTCTCCCTGAGCGGTACCAGCGGCGGAGCCCCCCAGCAAACTCAAGATGAGCGCGAGAAGGACGACCCACCTTCGTCGGGCAGGTGGTGGCGGAAGCCTCTTTGGCGGTCCAGCTCGTTCATTTTGAGTCATCAAAATCAATTTACCGGTAGATCGAACTATTGTCAAGATCCCTACCGTTGTATGCTGACTGAGAGTTCGAACCCCGAGGGCGTGGCATGGCCAGCAGCACCGTCGAGAACTACCTGAAACAGCTCTACCTGGAGCAGAAGGCCGGCGAAGGCGAGATGGTCCCGATGGGGCGTCTGGCGGTCGCGATGGGCGTCGTGCCGGGAACCGCGACGTCAATGGTCAAGGCGCTCGCCGACTCCGGCCTCGTGCAGTACGAGCCCCGGGGAGGGGTACGGCTCACGGCGAGCGGCAGCCAGTTGGCGCTCCACGTGCTGCGCCGCCACCGGCTGGTGGAGCTGTTCCTGGTGAAGGTGCTGGGGCTGGACTGGTCGGTGGTGCACGACGAGGCGGACGCGCTGGAGCATGCGATCTCCGACCGGGTGCTCGAACGAATGGACATGCTTCTCGGTCATCCGACCGCCGATCCGCATGGCGATCCGATTCCGAGCGCCGAAGGGCACGTCCACGAGCCGGAGCTACTGAGTCTCGCGGACTGCGCCGTCGGCGTCCCCCAGCGGATCGCCCGCGTGTTGGATCAGGAGCCGGAGTTTCTCCAGTTCGTCGAACGCCAGGGGCTGGTTCCCGGCGCCATCGTGACGGTCGGAAAGCGGGAGTCAGTCGCCGAAGCGGTCAGGATCCTCGTCGAGCACGGCGAGGAAGTCTCCCTGGGCCTGGCGGCGGCGGCGAAGATCCTGGTGGAATCGGCCGCGGGGGCAGGCGCCTAGTAATTCAGCCTCTTGGCCACGAAATCCCGGAAGGGGTTCGGCTTCCGGCCCGGCTGGGAGTAGGTGTAGGCGAGTAGGATTCTCTCCCCTTCCTCCAGCAGCGTGATCCCCCGATGGAGCACGCGCCCTCCTCGCATCACCAGAAGATCGCCGGGCCGCGTCGCGACGGTGCTGCGCGGAAACACGGAGAAGATCTGCGGAAAGGCATACAGGGGATAGAGCAGGAACCGCAGCCATCGCGACAGGCCCGGAGAGATGAACTGGGTCTGCCCCTGGTTGCTGTTTTCGAGCGTCACCAGGGCCACGTAGGGATGGCCGTCGAAATGCCAGCGGAAGCCATGGTCCTGCCGCTCGTAGACCTGGACGCGCATCGAGCGCCGCACACTCCCGAGGGGAGCGAGGGGCTCGCGAGCGAAGTCCTCCGTGAGGGGTCTCACCCGCGTCTCCCCGAAGTCCTCCACCGCCGGCAGGAGATCATGGATCTGGGCGCCGTCGATCACCCGGTAGCGTGGCCCCAGCCCGCCGCGACCATGGACCTCCGTCAACAGGTCCTGACGCTCCGCGACGAGTTGCCTCAAGCCCTGAAGCTCCTCCGCGGTCATGAATCCGGGAACGTGGCGGTACGGTTCCATCTCTCCTCCTTCACCTCAGCTTATAGACGCGGGCTTCGGGGTCCGCATAGACGGGCTGAAACCATCTCTGCCATGGCGCGTCGTCTGGCAGGGGGTTCATCGGGCTCGGAATCAGCAGATAGCCGGCCTCCAGCCGGCGGAGCCGGTCGTGGAGGTCCTGAGGACCCCGCAGATTCGAGAGCACCCGATCGAACTTCGCCGGGCCGACCCAGTCCCCCAGAAAGCGGCCTCGAGCGTAGTAGCTCATATTCTCGGCGTGAACGGCCCAAACCGTGTAGCCGCTCCTCAGGGTCCGGTTCAGGTTGGCGATCGCCGGATAGCAGGGCTGCCACCGCGCGAGATACGCCTCGCGCCCCGCGGGCGTCAGCGGCAGAGATCCCAGATGATGGAAGCGGTAGATTGCGTAGAGCCAACCAGGCAGGAAACCCAGGAGGCAGATCCCTGCGGTCAGCCCCCGCCAGGAAATCCGTTCGGACAGCCCCCGGAGCGCTCCGGCCGCGGAGAGGCTGACCAGCGCCACGACGGGGATCAGGTAGCGAGCGTCCGGGGGAAGCCCGAGGCAGACAAACGCATAGATCGCCGCGAGAGCCAGCAGCCGCCTTTGCCGTTGATCTTTCCAGGCCATCCCCAGGGCGAGCGGCAGCGCCGCAAGATAGAGAGGAGAGAACGGCGGCTGGCCGTTGTATCGGGCTCGCTCGAACACCACGTCCCACGGCAGCCTCAGCAGATCGATTCCCCGGGACAAGGCGGCGGAGACTCCCGAGGTCGTCGCGGGATGCGCCAGGAAGCTCCGGAAGCGGTATGGCGCCCAGGGACTGGAACCGAAAACCTGCGGGAAGTAGGGGAAGAGCGGATTGCCGGTACTGGCGTAGATCCGCCCGTACCAGGGTGCCAGAACCGCGGCCGCGACCACGGCGAAGAGCAGAACGCCGGACCAACGGGCCCCGGGAGCGCGTTCCGGCAAGCGGCCGAAGAGCACGGTCAGCCCGATCACTCCGAGGAAGAAAAGCCCAAGATACTTGGTGTCCGCCGCAGTCGCCGCGAACACCGCGGCAAGGACCAGCCATCGCCGCTCCCCCGAGCCCCGCCAGCGCCTCACGGCATAGAGCGCCGCGGTGACGAACAGGGTGAGCCCGGCCTCGACGTAACCGATGCCGGCCAGGTAGACCACGATGGGGTTGCCCAGGTAGATCGCCGCCGCCAGCCAACCGGCCTCGGTGCTGGAGAACGAGTCCCGCGCCCAGGACCCGACGAGAGCCGCGGTGAGCATCGTCATCAGCCACGAAACGCCATGGGCGGCGACGTCCGGAGCGAAGAGCATCACCAAGGCGAACAGCATCTCGTTGACCTGCGGGAAGACCGGAAACCGCAGATCGGCCAGGAACGGCAGGCCGCCCGAAGCCACGAACCCCCGCGCAAAGGGGAGGTGATACAGCGTGGCGTCGAACGCCGTCGGCGGATAGAGAGTCAGCAGAGCGAGCGGGAGGAGCGCCGCCGCCCCGAGGAGCACAGGCCGCCAGCGCGGTTGCCGGAAGGGCTCGCTTCCCTGCCTCCAGACGCGAAATCCCAGGACGTGAACGCCGGCGACGACCAGGAGCACCGCCGCCGGTCGGAGGAGGCCCGCGAGACCGAGAAAGAATCCCAGGTGGGCGAGGCCCGCCAGACCCAGGGCCATTGGAATCGCCCACCGCTCCACCGCGCGATCCAGTTTTCTCGTCAGGGTCCGCCCCAGAACGAAGGCGGTGACGGCTAGGACGACGAGGGTGAGCGCGACTCCGAGAACCAGCGAGAAGGCCTGGAGAAATGCGGTCACGATTCAGGCGTGGAGACCGGCTTGGAAGCGATCCACGTCAGCAGGTAGCCGAAGCGGCCGGGCCAGCGCCAACGCGTCTCCAGGTATTGGAAGGGAGCGAGAAACAGGGGGCTCAGCCGGTGCAGGGGGATGCCGCGGGTGTGGAAGAAGAGGTCCGCCATCCGCAGGAAGCCCGGCAGGGTGAGGATCCCCGTCCGCTCGACCGGTCGCAGGCCAGCCTTCTCGAGGTCCCGCCGCAGCTCGCCGGAGCTGAAGGACTTCTCCGGCGCATAGAGATATTGGCCGAAGGCGTCGAGGAGCCACACCATGAGCGGCCGCAGGAAGAGATTCCACTTGTGCGGCACGCCGACGATCGCCCGGCCGCCCGGCTTCAGCACCCGCTGGATCTCCCGCAGCGACTGCGGATACTCGTCGATGTGCTCGATCGTCCCCATGGTGTAGACGACGTCGAACGAGCCGGAGGGAAACGGCAGCTCGCGGATGTCGGCCCGCAGCAGCGGCAGGGGTTGCCCCTTCGCCAGAGCGTTTCGACGCGCCCGATGGGCGACCACCCGGGAGAGGTCGAGGCCGGTGACCTTCGCTCCCCGGGAACGCATCCAGTCCAGGATACGGGTGTTGAACGCCTCGTTCCAAAGGTCCAGCTTGAGCACCCGCTGACCCCGGAGGTCGCCCACCGCGTGCTCGATCAGCGCGATCTCGCAGCGGCGATAGTAGAGAGTACTCGGCGCGTCGGCGAAGTCGCGGACCGACCCGGCGATCCGGTCCCAGTCCCCGCGCTGCCGCTCGCGCAGGGAGGAATCAGGGGCCGCTTCGAAGCGAGCCCCGGTCTGAATGGTTTCGACGTCAATCATCTCTCCCTCGATCCGTTCACGAGTTACAAGTCTTCCAGAGTACGGACCAGCCCTTCCGTCAAGGAGAGAGGCTGATATCCCAGATCCCGGCGCGCCTTGGCAGAGCTGAAGCGCCATTCCCGGAGAAGGGTCTCGACGGCGGCAGCATATCCGCTCCCCCGGTCGAGTCTCCGCAGGCGATCCACGATCAAGGCGGCGGCGCGGGTCGGGCCGGGCGGCAGGGAGAGGGCAAGATCCTGGCGCCTCCCCGCCAGCTCCTGCACCTGCCGGGTCAGCTCCCGTGGAGTGACGTCCTCTCCTCCCAGTAGATACTCCTCGCCCAGCGCCCCGCGGTCCTCGGCTGCGAGCATCCCGCGCACCACATCGTCCACGAACACCAGGTCGCGAGACTGCATACCGCCGGCCAACCAGAGCCCCGGTCCGCCTTTCAGCAGGCGGCGGATTTCCGAGGTCACCCGGTTGGGGTGCCCGGGATGATCGGGACCGAAGACGATCGTGGGACAGACGGTGACCGCCGGCAGTCCTTCCCGGGCGAGCTCGCGGATGCCGCGCACCGCCTCGGCCTTGGAGCGCACGTACGCCGACGACGACAGATCGAGATCGTCCTGCTCCGTGCGATCTCTTCCGTCCTGGGCAGAGCCATAGATGAGCGCGGTCGCGACGTGGACGAACCGTGCGACTCCCTGCTCTCCGGCTTGGGCTGCCAGGGTCAGGGTGGCCGCGACGTTGACCTCCTCCATCTCCCGAACCCGGACGTGGGGTTGATTGCGCAAGCCCGCCAGGTGGAAGACCGAGCCTCCGGGGATCAACAGCGGCGTATAGGACGCCGGCTCCCGAAGATCGCCGGGGATGATCCGCAGATTGGGATGTTGAAGATCGGCCAGCGCCTCGGGTCCCCGGCAGAGAGCCGCCACGGAGCGCCCCTGGGCCAGCAGCGCCGCGACCAGGGGACGGCCGAGAAACCCCGAGGCTCCCGTGACCAGGGCCTCGCCCCTCAGCGGAGCACCTCGGCCCTTTCGCCTTGGGGAATCATGGGGAAGAGGAGATCCTCGACGCTTCCGGCCCGGCGGACCCGGCGCACCTCGCCGTCCTGCCGGAGCAGGTAGACCGCGGGCGGCAGACCGGCGTAGTTGCTGGACCGCGAGATCGAATAGGCGCCCGCGTCGCAAAAGGCGAGGGCCTGCCCGGCTTCCAGCTTGGGGAGCCGGCGCCGGACGTCGAGCACGTCGAGCGTGTTCAGTCCACTCCCCGAGAGGTGGTAGAAACGGTCGCGCTCCCCGCCACCCGGCTCGGCGAGCGGCAGGATACTCCGGGCGAACATCAGCGGCGATTCCGGCAGAAAGCTCCGGCTGGCATCCAGGAACGCCCAGCCTCCGTTGAGGCCCCGGACTCTTGCCACCAGCACCGCCGCACCGCCGACGATCGACCTCCCCGGCTCGGCGGCGAGCACCGGCGGCTCGGGCAGCCGCGCCTCCTCCACCAGCTCGCGGAACCTGCGGCCCAGCCTGGAAGCGAAGCCTTCCAAGGTATCCACTGGAAACGGAGCCGGAAGGTCTCGCCATCGCGCGAGGAGGCGGCCGGGGCTCATCCGGCGCAATGAAGGTGAGGGAATACCGCCCCCAAGATTGACCTCCCGAATCGCGGCGCCGGTTTCCGCGGCGATCCGCCCAAGGAGTGCCAGCACCCGGCGAAACCCGTGAGTGAAACCGGCCAAAGAGGACTGCTGGGTGCCCAGATAGAAATTGACCGCCCAAGGCTCCATCCAGGAGGAGCGGCTGAGCCGCCGGACGGCCTCCAGAACCTCCTCCGGTCCGAATCCCAGCCGCCGGTTGAGCCGGTCCAGGGGAAAGAGAGCGAGCCCATCCTGCCGCAACCGCAACGACACCCTGACCCGCCGCCCCACCCGAGCCGCCGCCTCTTCCAAGGTCGAGAGATCCTCCGGCCGGTGGACGTGGATCATGGGCACGCCGGCCGCGAGGACCGAGCCCAGCTCCGCGGGGGTGAGCACCGGCCGGGCGAAGGCGATCCGTTCCGGAGGGAAGCCGCACCGCAAAGCCAGCTCCACCTCGGCGCCGTGGCTGGCCAGAAGATGGCTGCCGCAACGGGCCAGCACCTCCAGCACCGCCGCCTCATGGTTGGTCTTGGCGCAGTAGCGCAGGACCGTGCCCGCCCCCGAAAGCCCCCGCTCCAGGGCCTGATAGTTGGAGCGCAGCCGCGCTTCGCTGAACAGGAAAAACGGCGTGCCGAGCTTCCGAACCAGCTCCGGCAGGGACGTGCCCTCCATGTGGAGAGCGCCGCTGTCATAGGCCAGGAAGGCCTCGGCCGGCTCTGGGCTTCCCGGGATTTTCATGTCGCCGGGAAGATATCAGTTGGGCTCTCCTACTCGACCCCTGCTTCCCGATCCTCGAAACGTTCTATCTCCGCCCAGACGGCATCGAGATCCAGAACGAAGCCATCGCTGCCGGGAATGTCGATCGTTCCTTCCGTGGCACCGAGGAGGTGCTCGTAGCGGCCTTGGGCGCCCCGCGCCAGGATCTCCAGGCTGCGGAGCTGAGGATCGACGATCCAGTAGTAGCGCACCCCGAAGGAGGCGTAGTCCGCGACCTTTTCCACCCGATCCCGGCGTCCGTCGCGGGGTGTCGGGGAAACGATCTCGATAGCGATGTCGGGCGGTTGCGCGATGACGCCGCTGCGAGGCGGCAAAGGGGTGCCAGCGAAGTATACGGTGAGATCGGGCCGGCGGCCCTGCTTCGGCCCCACGGCGAGCTTGGTGTCGGAGCCTCCGACGAACCCACCCCGTGGAGCGAACCAACCTCGCAGGAGACTGCCCAGCAAGATCACCAGAATCTCATGGACGTAGTCCGACGCCTCTTCCTCCACCAGATGGCCGTCCACCAACTCGCCCCGCTCGTCTGCCGCCAAGGCAAACCACTCCGCGAGGGAAAGCTCGCCGTGAACCGCCTCATCCAGTAGGGAATGCCGACTCATACCAGAACAAACCCTAGCACGCGCCCGCAGGGACATACCCTCCATGCGCAAAACCGCCATCATTTTATTTGAGATACCGCTCGAACCACTCGAACGTCCGCCGATACCGATCGCGGTCGTCCTCGGGTTTGTTGAAGCGGTGCCCCTCGTCGGGGTAGATGATGAGCTCGGTGGGCACGTTGAGGGTCTTCAGGGCGTGCCAGAACTCGTAGGCCTGGGGGGCGGGCACCTCGGCGTCGCGCTCGCCCTGGAGGACGAGGGTGGGGGTCTTGGTGCGGGTGATGAAGGTGATGGGCGAGCTCCTCGCATAGATGAGCGGGTCGGCGTACACCGAGGCGCCGAAGTAGGGGATCATCCACTGATCGATGCGGTTCTGCCCGTAGTAGCTCTGCCAGTTGACGATGCCGGCGCCGGCCACGACAGCGCGGAAGCGGTCCGTCTGGGTCACCGCCCACATTGCCATGTAGCCGCCGTAGCTCCAGCCGTAGAGACCCACCCGGGCTCCGTCGACGGGCGCTCCCGATTGGACGGCGGCCTCCACCCCGGCGAGGATGTCGCGCAGATCGCCATAGCCGAAGTCCTTGATGTTCCCCCGGGTGAAGGCCTCGCCCTGGCCGTAGCTGCCGCGCGGGTTGGGCAGGAAGACGTAATAGCCCTGGCTCGCGAGGACCCCGGAGGAGACCGGCCAGGCCGCGCGGTGCGCCGAGGCCGGCCCGCCATGGACGACGACGGCGAGCGGGTAGCGCTTCCCCGCCTCGACGTGCGGCGGCGCGAGGAGCCAGCCCTGGACCTTCCCGGCGTCCGTCGTCCAGTGGAGGCTCCTGGCCTCTCCCCACGCCGGAGCGAAGCGGGCGTTCGAGCGCGACACCTGCTTCCAGGCGCCGATCGGCCCCGCCCACACCTCGGGCGCGTGGCCGAAGTCGTGGCGGATGGCCGCCGAGGTCTTGCCGTCGCGGGCGAGCGCGAGACCCGGGCTGCGGCCGTCGTCGGTGATCGATTCGGGGCCGTGCCATTGAGTCGCCGTCTTGCCGTCCGGCACGTCCAGGGCGGTGAGGGCCGTGTCCTGGTCGGCCAACTCGGCGACGAGCAGGCGGGACGCGGAGGTCCAGGCGAGCCAGGCCGGCGAAGCCGCGCGGCCCGGCGTCAGGTTCCGGACCTCGCCGCCGGCGGCCGGCACGAGGTAGACGTCGCCACCGGTCGATCCCTCGTCGCTCATGATGCCGCCGATCAGGGCAATGGACTTCCCGTCGGGCGAGACGCGGGGGACGGCGATCTGCACGTCGACCGGAGGCTTCCACAGCGAGCGCATCTCGCCGCTCTCCCGGTTGAGCGTGTAGAGCTCGGCCACGTACCAGTTGTCGTCCCCCGAGCCGTGGGCGGCGGTGGCGGCGAAGCTCCGGCCGTCCGGCGCCCAGTCGTACTCATAGACGTAGAGATCGGCCGGGGAGAGGGTGCGGACGTCACCGCTCGCGAGATCCGCGACCGCGAGGCGCTGCTCCACGGGATGCTCGCCGACCACTCCGGCATCCCGGGCCGTGGCCTGGAGAGGGCCGGCCGGCCCCTTGCGCCCCTCGATGGAGAGGAAGGCGACGGAGCGCCCGTCCGGTGAGAAGCTCAGCGAGGACAGGTGGCCGTGGAGCCGGGTGATCTGACGGGGTTTCGGATCGGGCCGGGAGATGTCTGTAAGGAAGACCTGCTCCTCCCCTCCCACGGCGTCGGAGACGAAAGCGAGCCGCCGTCCATCCGGAGACCAGGCGGGATCGCCCCCATGGGTGGCGACCTGTCGCGGGGAGGGCTGCGCGAGCTCGGCCATGAAGACGGCGCTCTCTTGCGCCGGGCGGCCGTCCTTGTCGCGGACCGCCTCGACCCAGGCCACCCGCGCGCCGTCGGGGGAGAGAGCCACGCCGCGGAAGGTCTCCGCGGCCGTGACGGTATCGAGCACCTGATCGATGGACGGCGAAGCGCTCTGGGCCGCCGCCAGCGCGCTCGCCATCACCAGAAGACATCCAAACGTCGCTACGCGCAGGCTCGCCATGGTCTCTCCTCCGAGATGATCGTTCGGGGGGAGCTTACCCGAAAACGTGTGCTCTTCCCCTCCGCGTTTCCAGCGCAAGAATCGGATATCTCCAATTTTCATCGTCCTCTACTCTCCTCCTTGCCGGCCGAGCCCACGGCCGAGACCCTCAAGGAGACTTGCGATGCACAGATTGATTGAACCTGCGATTCTCTACTTCGGCACACCCGTGGTGCTGGTGAGCTCGCTCAACGAGGATGGTATCCCCAACGTCGCGCCCATGTCCTCCGCGTGGTGGCTCGGGTGGAGTTGCCTGCTGGGATTCGGGGCGCGATCGAAGACTCCGGCGAACATTCTGCGCACCCGGGAGTGCGTGCTGAACCTGCCGTCGGTCGATCAGGTCGCGGCCGTGGACCGGCTGGCGCGGCGCACGGCATCCCACCCCGTGCCGCCTCATAAAGTGGCGATGGGATATGAGTATGAGCCGGATAAATTCGGCGTGTCGGGGCTCACGCCTGATAAATCGGAGGTCGTGGCGCCGCCGCGCGTCCGCGAGTGCCCGGTGCAGCTCGAGGCCGTGCTGGAAAGCACTCACCCCATCGCGGAGAGCGATCCCGCCCGCAAGGGAAACCTGATCGCTCTCGAAGTCCGTATCGTGCGCGTCCACGTCGCGGAGGAGCTGCTGCTTCAAGGACACGAGAATCGGATCGATCCCGATGCCTGGCGTCCGCTCATCATGAGTTTCTGTCAGTTTTACGGGCTGGACGCGAAAGTCCATTCCTCGCGGCTGGCCGAGATCCCCGAGTCGGCCTATCGCCCGCGGCCTAAACTCAGCGAAACCCTGGCAAGCACTTAGCCGGTTGGCGGTTTATCGGTTGGCGGCTCATCTGTTGAGGATTTATTGGCCGCCTGTCCAGCTCCGACCGTGAGGTAGGTGACAGTGTCCCAGGCGTTGTGAATCCCGACGAAGAGGAGCAGGAGCGACGCCGCCCCCACGGAGAAGAGAGCCGGCGCCGGGTGTCGCTGAACGGAGATCCCGACCCCGAGCAGGGTGGCGTAGGAGAGGAATGGAAAGATGACGTGAAAGAGCCAGTCCTCCAGGACCGGTTGATAGCCGCGTTGGGCTCGCGTCCGGATTACGATCACGGCCGCGTACAGCACTCCCAGGGCTCCGCTGAGCCCCAGAACGATCGCCGGACCCGAGAGCGTCCGCCAGGGTGCGCTCAAAACCGCGGAGATGAACAGGACGGCACAGAAATGCACCACGGTGGGAGTGCCGAAGGCCGCGATCTCCCGAGACGACCTGCGTCCAGGGATTTCCGCCACCAGGGCCATGACGACGAACTGCAGCCCTGTCAGCGCGGCGCCCGAAGAGCCGACGATGACATAGAAGCTTTCCCAAGCTTTGAGAACGGTGGTCGATTCCACGTCGGTCCTCCCCGGAAGAGGGTGCTCGCCGCAGGCGAGTATAGAGGAGGAAGCCTCGGCCCAGCCAGAGCGGACCGCGGCCCCCGGAGGTTGCAGCCCAGCCCCGGCCGGCCGTACACTGCCCGGCCATGTCCCGCAAGCTCAGCCCCCTGCGCGAAGTCCTTCGACGCTCTGTCGCCGCGGCCCATCTTCGGCGGAGGACCGTCGAGCAGGCCCTGGACCTGCCGCCTGGGGGATGGGACGAGCTCACGGACGGACGGCGGGTGCTGCGTGTCCGCCACCTGCTGGCGCTCGCCCGGCTGCTCAGCGTGCCGGCCGAGGATTTCCTGGAAGCCGCGCTACCGGAGGCTTCGCCTTCAGGCATGCGGCTCGCCAACTGGATCGAGCCCCCGCAGCCCCGCTTCGCCAGCGCTTCCCCTGCGGACTTGCAGACTTTGATCCGGGAATCTGTGCGCCGCGAGCTTGAAACCTTCAAAAACACCAGGAAAAAAGGCTGACACTCAGGAAAAGTCTTTATCCTGGACTCCGTGTCCCGCTTTCCGTGCAAATGTCCCCGATTGTCTGTAAATGTCCCTGAAACAATGGGTCCTGTCCCTAATTCTGAGCTTCTGTCCCCCAATTTTGAAAAAAGTCCCGCCTTCTGGATTTTTGTCCCGCAATCTCCCTAGATGTCCCCGTTTTCCAGAATTCTGTCCCGTATTCTGAGCTTCTGTCCCTAATTCTCCAGGAATGTCCCTAAATCTCTGAGGGTGTCCCCGAATCTGGCGCGGTGTCCCGGATCGTGCTCTAATCTCCGTCTCATGATCGAAGACGACCTCCGCTCGCTACGCCAAGTTCTGGCGCGTGCCATCGACGCTTCCGGGCTTCAGCGACGCGACATCGAGCGTGCGTTGGAGATTCGCAATGGGAGTCTGGGAAATCTTCTGGACGGCAGCCTGGATCTCCGGGTCGAGCACCTGACGCTCCTCGCGAGCGTCCTGCGAATCCCGCCCGGCGATCTTCTGATGATGGGCTGCCCGCAAATCCGCGCCGCGGCCACCCACCGTCTGTCGGACTGGATCGGCCCCACCGGCAACGCCACCTCGACCGCCACACCCGCGACGGCCGCCGTCGCTCCCCTGCCGCCCGACGATCTGGCGGAGATGATCCGCAAAGCGATCCGCGAAGAGCTGGCGGAGCGGAAGGAGACGTAGGGGCAGGGCCCGGCCATCCGGGCGGCATCCGGATCGCCGGGCCCTTGGGTAGATCACCGAGGACTAGCAGCTCGGCGAGCAGCCGTGCCGGCAGGGGGGCGTGTTGGGATTGTCCACGCAAGCCGAGCAGCAGATCAGCGCATGCGCCGGCTTGGCGGTAAAGGAGCTCAAAGAGCCCAGACACGCCGTCAACAGCGCCAGCAGGATGAACAGCTTCCGAAGGGGGTTCGTCATGACGTTTCTCCTATCGCGATCGTTGTCTCTACTACGGCTTCGACACTTATAGAGAACGCGCGAGAACATCAAAATCCCTCACTCGCGACCGAGCCGCTCACAAAGGTCGTCGAGAAATCCGGCCTGACCCGTGAGAATCCGCAGCTTCGCCTCGGGGATTCCAAACCACTCCGCGCGATCCACCTCGGGAAACTCCTTCCGGCGTCCGGACCCCTTGGGCCATTCCAGGAGAAACATGTTGCTGCGGATCTGCCCCGCGTCCAGATCGCCCTCGACCGCCCAGGCATGGACGACCTTGCCGCCTGGCTGCTTGCGAGGAGGGAGCGGCAGGAAGGAGCCCTCGATCGTCACTCCGGTCTCCTCCTGAAACTCGCGGACCGCCGCCGCAAGAGGCTCCTCCGGCTCGGAAAACTCCCCCTTGGGAATCGACCAGGCCCCCAGGTCCTTCCTGGCCCAGAAGGGACCTCCGGGATGGACCAGGAATACCTCGAGCCGGCCTTCGCGAAGGCGGTAGACGAGAAGGCCTGCGCTGGTTTTGGGCATGGATGGCTCCTTCGTGGACGCCCGAGTCTAAGGCAGCTCAGCGAAGAACGTAGAGACGTCCCAGCCCGTTTCACGATGACCTTCGCACGCGTGGCCGTCGGGACGTCTTGGGGCGGGCAGAACTTCCCGAAAAACGACGACCTGCGACGGGGCGATACCGCCCACCGGCGCTCCCCGGTTTGATCAACGCTCAGTGCAAGGTCCCAAATCTCCCTGGCGAAGATGCCCCGAAGGGGCAAAGGCATGTAGCCTGAGGCTGGCGCTGTTTGCCAGCCCAAGGTCAACGACAACCCACAAACAATTCAGCGAAGGACGTAGAGAAGTCCCAGCCCGTTCACGATAACCTTCGCAGGCGTGACCGTCGGGACGTCTTGGGGCAGAGTCGTCGATTCGATCATCGATCTCCTCAGACGGGGTGACACCGGCGACCGGGTCTAATTTCTTCCGTGGCCACTGAAAAAGAGCTGTCTCAGTCCCCCACTTTCCCTTGCTGCTCGTAGATACGCGTAAGATCGATCGAGACTTTTGCCGCGTCATACCCGATGTTCTGAAGAATGAAACCATTCCGTGCTGCGCCAAGCAATCGCTCAGCCTCAGCGAGATCTCCAAGCTTCCCGGCGATCTTTCCCTTGAGCCATGTCTCCCGAAGTTTCGTCCAAAGATCCGGAAACTCTTGATAGAGCTCCGCGTCCTCGTGGAGGATTTCCGCTGCGGCAGGATAATTTCCTGACTCTGCGAGGAAAAGCGCGAGGTTGTGCCGGATGCAGAGAGAGAGGCGAGGGTCCGCTTTCTGCCCCATACTCTCGGCGGCTGCCCTCGTGACCTCGATCGCCTTCCGGTAATCGCCGCGATCGTAATACAGGAGGCCCAGGGTGATCAGCGGTGGAGCTACCTCCTCCTTGGTACCGGCCAAGCCATAGAGGTTCACGGCCCGGACAAGGAGCTCTTCCGCCTCCTTGAACCTGCGCTGATCCTTGAGGAGGGCTCCCTCGATCCAATCCACCTCCGCGTACACCACAGGATCGGTGACCCCTTTGTTGCGAATGAGTCCCCGCGCGCTTTCCAGAGTGTCTTCCGCGGCGGCGAGGTCGCCCGTCGCACGCTCCGCGTTCCCCCGGTACGCCACCGCTCGGGCGAGGAGATCGTACAGACCTGGAATGTCTGGAGTGCGCATGAGGACCGCCTCGGCCGCTTCTGCCAACTCGTAGACGGCGTGCGGCTCGGCAGGCATGTGACTCTTCGCTGCATCAAGGAGCATCCGCGCAAGGGTCACGCCCCGGAAGCGGGTGCTCGCCCGACGGATGCGATGGAGGCGCTCATCGGGAGCGAGGCGCAGGAGGGCCAGGAGGTCTCTTCGCGCCGCTCCGGTCTTCGTCTCAAGATCCGCGGCATGCTTCTCGAGCACCAAAGGGAGGACTTGGAACGTGTCGTAAGCGGCGGGCGCAGCCTGTTCCTTCTCGAACGCAGCCATCTCTTCGCTGCAGGTGGGGCAGAGCTTCATGAGATGCCGCCAAGCGCTCTCATTGAGGATCCGAAACGACAACTCGCCGCTCGCAACGGCGCGCAGGAGCTCGCGGGTGATATGGATGTCAGACACTTCCCTTAGTAGCCTCCCAGGATCACATTGCGCGAGCCTATACCATGTCAGAGGAATTTCGCGCACGCCGGGACGTAACAAGGGGTCGCGGCATCGGGCCGGAGGTGTAGAATCGAATCCGTGCAGGTCGGAGGCTCGACCGCTGGAGAGACCCATGCAGAAGACCGTTGCCGCCGCAGATCTAGGGAAGCGCTTCCGCGCCGTCTTCAACGAGGTCACCGAAGATCACGTCCCGTACGTCGTTACTCGCGATCAGCAGCCTGAGGCCGTCCTCCTGCCGTACGACGAATTCCAGCGCCTCTTGAAAGACTCGGAGAACGAGGTACTGCGTCGTTTCGACGAAGTCCGGGCTCGGATTCGGGAGCGCACCGCCGGCTTCAGCGAAGAAGAGATCGCCGCCGACGTAGCTGCGGTCTGCGCTGAGCGACAGCAGGATCTTGTCGAGATCGTCCGTAGCCGGCAGAGAGATCGTCGACGCGAGGCCCTTGCAGCTAGCATCGACCAAGCCCGGCGAGAACTCGCTCGGGGAGAGGTTCAACGAGGCACGGTCGACGACCTGATGGCAGAGTTCGCCGAATGAGGGAGCTCAACACCTTTCGCCGCTCTCTCCGCCGGGCGCACGCCGACGCCGTGCGACTTTGACTCCACCTTCTTCCGTTTGCCACCGCCTGCTTTGATCTCCTTGACGCTGTCCAAGACTTCCTACCAGACATCGCGCTCGGCCTCAAATTCGGCCAATGCCTTTCCAGTGAGCTTCTTGGTCATGTTGGAACACCTCCAGCAATTTCAGAGAAGCCGGCGGAACTCGTCTTCTGTAAGCCCGGCGTCCCGAACAATACCGCCCATCGTGATGGCATTGATTGGATTGTGCCGCGGAATGGTGAGAATGCGACTCCCGTCCGACATCACAATGTGCTTGCCTTGGCGCACAATCCTGAAACCTGCCTTCTCCAGAGCCCCTACAGCCCTGAGATGTGGCACCCCCGCGATCGTGCCCACGCCTAGACAGCCACCTCGACTTCACGAACTTCCGCGTTTCTTGTCAGCTCCTTCACCACTTCAAGATACTCAGTGATGGCCCAGCGAATGCTGTCCAGGGCTTCAGCTTCTGATTCCCCCTGGGACCAGCAACCAGGCAGCCCTGGAACGGAGGCCGCGACGCCTTCTTCTGATCGCTCTAGAATTACTTTGTACTTCATGTTCGCCTACTCCTAATTCGAAGCATCAGGCGCCGGACTGAGCATGATCAGAGCTCGGTGCCCGCCGGTTGACGATCCAGAGCCTTGAGGCCGCGGCTGTGCGATCCTCGTCCATCGCCGGCATCTTAACAGAGAACCTGCCAGGTCCGGCAACGAGGCCAGGGCTGCTGGAGCTGTAGAGAAGGCTTGCTTGGTCTACGCTCGCCGTCTGGTCAGTCATGAGCGGGTGAGCGCGCCTGGGAGTTCGATAAGCATGCCTGATCGCGTGCAGTCTCTTGTGCCCCGAAGGGGCTCAGGCATGTAGCCGGGGGGCAGAGCGAAGCGGCGCCCCCGGAATGAGCAAAACCCCGGTTGTCAAGCCCCGATAGGGGCGGCGGCAGTTCCCTCGCCGGCTCGCCTAAAAAGCTGCCGTCGCCCCTTCGGGACTTAGGAGACTGTGGGAATCGTTACCCGGGGTCGCCGCGCCGTTGGCGCTCTGACCCCGGGCTACATGCCTGAGCCCCTTCAGGGCAAATTATCGTCGCAGACGTCCCTGGCTGCGACTCTCCCGTCTCTTTTACGCTAAAATGAGGTCGCTCGCGGAGTCTCATGCCATGGAAGTCATCATCAGCCTGCCCGAAGACATCTCCGAATCCCTTCAAGGCTGCTGGGGTAACGTGTCGCGCCACGCCCTGGAGGTCATTGCCGTAGAGGGCTACAGGACCGGTGCCTTGACCAAGACGCAGGTCCAGCGCCTCCTGGGGTTGGAGACACGGTTCGAGGTCCACGGGATGTTGAAGGAGTGTTGCCCCTTCACTACACGCAAGCCGACCCGGAAGAAGATCTCGCCTCTCATCGGGGCGTCTACCAGCTCTCTCAGGGCGTTGCGGTACTTCTTGGCTGCGCGCGCGGCGATCTCGAGAGCCCGCTCTGCGTGAGGATCGTAGGGAGTGAGCAGGATTCCGTGATCCGTCTCAATGGCGAGCACGCGGTCTCCGGGGGCAAGGTGCAACCGCTCCGCCATGTCCTTGGGGAGTGTCGCACTGACCGATCCTCCCGCCTGCCGCAGTTTCAAGTCTTTGGTCTTCGCCCGCAGTGTAGCATTTTGGTGCTACTCCGGACGCCCTCAACACAAAACGTCGGCCCCCACGAAGCTCGGCCGGAAGGTAGCCGAGGCGCTGGACGATGACCTTTCCGGATATCGTAGGGCTGACCCGTTTCCGGCGCTTTGAGGCGAGCCCTCGTTTGGAGGTAAGATCGGCGTGGGACCCGAGAGGATCTGAGGATATGACGCTGACCCTGAATCTCCCGCAAGCTCTGGAACAGCGCCTCAAGCATGAGGCCGAGCGGCAAGGATTGCCGGCTGACACCCTGACCCTCCAACTCCTGGACCAATACCTTCCTTCCAAGGACACTGGAGGAGAACTGGCCAAACTGCTCCACTCCTGGATCGAGGAAGGCGATGCTCAGGAGCAGAAGGAGACCGCGGAGTTTCTGATCCGGACCTTGGACGAGGATCGGCTCTCTGACCGCCTGCTCTTTCCCCCGGAACTCAAAGGCGTGACCTGGTGAGCCGAACCGTCCTGCTGGATGCCGGTCCTCTCGGTTTGGTCACGAACCCCAAGAACTCTCCTCAAAGCCTAGCCTGTGCCGAATGGTTGCAGGCTCTGGTCGCCTCCGGCACCCAGGTCATCTTGCCCGAGATCTCTGACTACGAGGTGCGTCGTGAGTTGCTGCGTGCTCAGAAGCTGAAGGGGATCGGGCGGCTTGATGCCCTGGCGGGTCTGCTGCGATACCTGCCGATCACGACGACCGCTGTACGTCAGGCGGCGATCCTATGGGCGAAAGCTCGGCAACAGGGTCAGCCGACCGCAGGAGACAAGGCGCTGGATGGGGACGTGATCCTCGCCGGCCAAGCGCTGACGCTCGATGCGCCTGACGTGGTGGTCGCGACGACGAACGTCGGCCACCTTTCCCGCTTCGTACCGTCTGAGCTCTGGCAGAACATAAGATCCTTGTAAGGAACTCTCCCCCCTCAACACAAAAACATCGGCATCCCCATAACCCCCACGAAGCTCGGCCGGTATCTCTCGCGGTCGTAGAACTTCTCGACGTCCACCACCTTCTTGCCTTCTCCCACGATCTCCAGGGGCTCGGTGGTATAGCGGCCTCCCTGGATGCAGACGAGGCGGCCGGTTTTGCCGGCCAGGATCTGGTCGGCGGCGAGGGCGGCGAAGTTCTTGGCCACCAGGCGATCGAGGGTGTCGGGGGGGCCGGAGCGCATCAGGTAGCCGAGACGCTGGTAGATGACGCGGTCCGGGGTATTTTTCTGGAGGGCTTCGCGCAGGTAACGCCCCACGCCTCCGAGCTCGCGGTTGCCCACGGCGTCCGCCTCTCCCGTCTCGAAGGGCTTGCCTCCCTCGGGAAAGGCGCCTTCGGAGACGGCCACGACGGCGTAGTTGCTGGGGTTCGTCCTCTTGTCCTCGGCCAGCATCTCCACCACCGCCTGGGTGTCGAAAGGCACCTCGGCGATCAGCGCCCGGTCGGTTCCCGCGAGGTAGGAGGAGAGGAGGCAGGTCTCCCCGGAGTAGCGGCCGAAGAGCTCCACCACCAGGAACCGCTCGTGCGAGCCCGCCACTGTCCGCAGCTCGTTGATGGCGGTGACGGACCTCGTGATGGCAGTCGAGAAGCCGATGCAGTAGTCGGTGCCGAAGACGTCGTTGTCCATCGTCTTCGGCAGGCCGATCACCTTCACGCCTTCGAGGTGGAGACGGCGGGCGAAGGAGAGAGTGCCGTCGCCGCCGATCGCCACCAGGGTGTCGAGGTTCAGGAAGCGGAGCACTTCGAGAGCCGCATCGGTAAGGTCGAAACGACCGTCGGGGAGCTGCTTGTTTTGCCGGCCCCGCAGATGCTCGGGGATGATCTCCGCCTTGGTGAGGGCGGGGTTGATGCGGGAGGTGTGGAGGATCGTGCCGCCGCTCCTGTCGATGGTGCGGGTGCTGGCCCGCGTCAGGGGGACGAGCCAACTCGAGTTGTCCTCGGCGTGATAGGGCTTGACGTGGAGCAGGGCCGCCCAACCCCGGCGCAGCCCCACCACTTCGTATCCCTCTTCCTCCATGCGCCAGACGAACTGCTGGATGGCGGCGTTCAAGCCCGGCACGTCGCCGCCGCCCGTCAGGATTCCGACTCGTTTGGTCATGGAACTTCCACTGCGGACCTGACGCCGCGCCACATGGTGGACGGAGCACTGTCCGCCGCTTCGAGACCCTCACTCCCCCAGCCCCTCTCTCCCAGCCTCCCCCCCGCCTGACGGGAGAGAGGGGAGCCGGAAGTCCTACAAAGGCGGATTGCTCCATGGGTCTTGCTGTTCTCCCTCTTCTCCCGGCCGGCGGGGGGGAGGCTGGGAGAAGAGGGCCGGGGTGATGAGGGCCCGCAGCGGCGGCGAATGCTCCCTTCGACCACCTACAGCCCCCCCACCGCGGCCATGCGATCGATCAGATCGACGACGCGGTTGGAGTAGCCCCACTCGTTGTCGTACCACGCCACAACTTTCACGTAGCCGTCGCCGTCCGCGTGGGTGGAAAGGGCGTCGAAGATCGAGGAGTGCGGGTTGCCGATGATGTCGGTCGACACCAGGGCGACCTCGCTGTATTCGACGATCTCCTTCAGGTTTTCGGTCGCCGCGGCCTCCTGGATGGCGGCGTTGACGGCGGCCATGTCCGGCTTCGCTTTCACCCGCGCCACGAGGTCGACGATCGAGCCGTCCGGCACGGGCACGCGCATGGCCATGCCGTCCAGCTTGCCTTTGAGCTCGGGCATCACCTTGCCCACGGCCCGGGCCGCGCCCGTGGTCGTGGGAATGATGTTCTGCGCCGCCGCACGGCTCCGGCGGAAATCCTTATGGGGAACGTCCGCCAGGCGCTGGTCGTTGGTGTAGGCGTGGACGGTGGTGACGAAGCCCTCTTCGATGCCGAAACGCTCGTGGAGGATCTTGGCGATGGGCGCCAGGCAGTTCGTGGTGCAGGAGGCGTTCGAAACCAGCTTGTGCTCGGGCTTCAAGGTGTCGTCGTTGACTCCGATGACGATCGTGGCGTCGATCTCGTCGCTGGCCGGCACGGTGAGGATCACTTTCTTGGCGCCGCCTTCCAGGTGCTTCTGGAGCTGCTCTCTTTTGGTGAAGACGCCGGTCGATTCGACGACAATGTCCACGCCCAGCTTTCCCCACGGGATCTGCGCCGGATCGCGCTCGGCGGTCATGGCGATCTTCTGGCCGTCGACGTACAGGAAATCCTCGTCGGCGGTGACCTCTTTGGGGAAGACCCGCATCACGGAGTCGTACTTGAGGAGGTAGACGAGTTGCTGATTCTCGAACAGGTCGTTGATCGCCACCACCTGCACGTCCTTGCGGCCGGAGAGGATACGGAAGACGCTGCGGCCGATGCGGCCGAAACCGTTGATGCCAATTTTTGTGATGTTAGTACCGGTGACGCTCATGCCGCCACCTCCTTTCGATCGATCTCCCGGAAATGGCGCAGCAGGTCCACGACGCGATGGGCGTAGCCCCAGCCGTTGTCGAACCAGGTGAGGGTCTTGGACGCGTCGGTGCCGAGCACCATGGTGGCGAGGCTGTCGTAGGTGCCGGA
>Ga0134121_10000741_pt1 | contig 34402 bp, 26 predicted proteins | sample KB301_FD_96463 | JGI IMG/M metagenome (GOLD analysis project Ga0134121, IMG submission 96463) | Terrestrial soil microbial communities without Nitrogen fertilizer from Kellogg Biological Station, Michigan, USA - KB3-0-1 | ecosystem: Environmental > Terrestrial > Soil > Unclassified ...
GTCATTGCCAAAGAAGTCGCAGGGGAAGCCATCCGATTCAGACGGAGTATGACCGTTGTGCAGGTGTGTGGAAACCGATTGCAGTCCGAAGCCTCCATTGTTGACTGGCAAATTGTTGAAGTTACGAACCAGAATCGGCTCGCCGTAACGGGCCACATAAGTCTGGCCCGGAACTGTTCCGTTAAAGGTCCAAAGTCTTTGTAATGGAAGTTCCGGATGCATACTGAGTAGCTGCTCTCTTTGATGGACCTCATAGAACTTTACCGGAGGAAGAGTCGTCAGAGCCTGATGGTTGCGTGTGCGCTGTTCACCAGCGGCGGTGTTTGGAGCTACAGTCGGTGCCGGACTTAACGAAGGAACCGACTGCGCAATAGGCGGAATGACCAGCGGCTCAACGAACGGAGTCGTCGGTGGACTGACCGGCGTTCCATTGCCGCCGGATCCATCCCACCAGCGCCGATCACAGTCACCGAAACCGCCGCTGAACTGGGCGCGTGCACTCAAACCGTTTTTCTGGATCAGGTAGCCGGCGCTGGTTAAGAGACCGGCCTTCATCATGTCGCGACGACTCAACCGCGCGGCGATTATCTCGCGCCGGTTCTTTGCGGCATTTTTGATCTCTCTTTCACGCCTCCTGTTTCTTTTCGAGATATTAGCCATTAGGGAACTCTCCTTTGAAGACGCTTGGCAGCGTGTTCGAGCCAAGGTTGGGTTGTGGACGTAAATACTTCCGTTTTGAAGGAGCGGTAAAACCTGAACTGACTGGGTGAAAATGCGTGCCGGGGGCCGTTGTTCAGACGGCACCACAAACCCGCAAAGCATTGACTACCGAGCAGTCAGCGAATGGCAGTGGGAAGATATTGTCGATTAAGAGTAGCTTACTGAAACCGTGCTGAACGCGCCTAAACCTTGATCAAAGTGGTGTTTTTGCGCAACCTTTTTTGATTGGCGTTTCTTGCTATTTGCTGGCGAAACTTGCTGCATCGTTGCCCCAAAACTATTTGTTGGCCAATTGGTTTGTTTGTCCCCGGATGGCTTTGCACAAAAAGTCACTTGAGCGCTCTTTGCTCCGGCTTCGCCGCCCGATGTGAGGCAAGGCTATGCCTTGCCGTCAGGCTTTTAAAATAGTGTTCGGGCTAAGCCCCTGGTTCATCGGGCGGCGAAGCCGGAGCGAAGAGTGCCAAATGACTATTTGTGCAAGGCTTCCCCGGATAGGACTCGAAAATGGCCCAGCTCGATGATGGACGATCAACTCGTCACCTGTAATCAACCGATCAAGAGTTTCTTCATGATCTTGCGTAGTTTTAAGGCGCAAGCGGACAGCGATTAGAGTTACACACCTCCGACAGTCGTAACGTTGACTCGCATGATCGATCTAAATATGATCCCCACCCCTCGAGTCAACATCACTAACTGCCGGAGATGCTATGTCCATCAGCATAAACAAGAACGAGCAGTGTGTGGAGTTCCTCAATACTGCTACCGGAAAACTCTGCGGGACGTATCACTACGAAGATGAGTTCAAGTCGTTTTTTAGAGGTCTGTATACACCAGACGGCAAGGACGTCGTAGCGTTTCCACCGCCGGAGCATCCGCACCACAAAGGACTCCAGTTCGGGCTTACCACAGACCTGGCAAACTTCTGGGAAGAGGACGAGGCCAGCGAGCCCAATGACCACAAGCTCCCGATCGGCAAACAGCACACCGCGCGCCTTGATCTCCTGCCTCCCGACGATGGAATCGGTTTCATACAACAAATTGATTGGCTAACAGGCAACGTGTGCGTCTTCAACGAGAAGCGAATGTTCACGGTAGCCGAAGCCGAGGGAGCCTACATTTGGACCTGGGAGACGACGCTGATCACAACGCTTCCGAGTGTCCAGATCATCAAGAGCGTGTGGGATGCGCCCTCCACTTATTGCTCGCCGCAGTACGGCTATTGCGGACTTGGACTTCGTCTCGTTCGTGATCTATTCAACGATGGCAAGATTCTCGTTGTCCCCACTCAAACGAAGTGTGGTGAGTCACCAACGGGCATTTCTTTTCGGGGCGACGGAGCAGAAGTGACATTTGAGCAGAATGCCTCGCAGGGTGATGTGCTCTTCGTGACCACTTACCAGAACGTTTGGCCCTACGAGGGTGGACCAGGCTTCGCCTTCATGGGTCTCGTACCCACGCCACGTACCATCGAGCAGAACAACGGCCTTGAGCTCATGTACACCATCACGGTGTCTGACGTTTGAACCGCGTGAATCAACAACCAAAGAGGAGACTGCAATGATTTATCCGATTCTTAAATATCTGGGAGAAATAGAGGAGACGTTTTCCACTCTATTTCCACTCTTTCAGAAAGCGGGCAACGGTTGGCAAGTCGGTAATGTTTTCGACACCCTGTTGGAATACGTCGTCCGCTACACCGCACCGAACGTGAGCGCGAGCGAGGTGGTCCAAACCGGACTCGATCAATGGAAGAATGTGCAAAGCTCGATGTGCTGGTATGACGATTATGGCTGGTGGGGAATCGCCTTCGCGAAGGCATTCGATGACAAATACGCAGATGTGTTCGGCGCGCATCGGAGTGAGTGCCAGGCACTCGCGACCCATTGCTGGGATCTCATGCACACCGGCAAGCCTAATGCGCCCGCTCCTTTCAATTACACATACTTAGGAGGACCCAGGGTTTGGGACAACCGGGATGAGACTGGGCGGCCTGGTTATTTCACGTCGACCTTAGGTTGGGCTCAACCTCGTTATCAGGGAGGTGTCTGGCAATATGACTTGTTTGCGAGCCCGAGACCGCAACCGCCGGAATGCACACCTAATAAAGATTCATCGAACGATAAGCTTCGTGTGTCTGATCCGAAGTTATGGGAGTGTCCGTTAGGTCCGTATCAGCTCACCGTCATGAATGGCCTGTACTTCGTCCTGGCATTACGGCTCGCGTTACAAAAACAAGGAACAGGGACCGCCGCCGCCGCCAAGACCGAGCACGACTTCCTAAAAAGTTGGTTCTCTACCACGGGCGACGAAAGCCTGCTGTTGAGTTACTCCGACGGCAGTCTGCTCGTGCGCGAGCGAGTCGCGACGTATGACTTGCTGGAAGGCGTTTATCCGCAGGTCGAAGGTTATCATTCAAGCGACGCCTGGTGTGGAGATCAGGGATTGATGTTGGGAGGCTTGCTCGACTACCTGTCGTTCGATTCGTCGAATCCAGACGTTGAGTCGCAGGCCACCTCGATCGCAAGCGGCGTCCTCTTGCACATGGTGGATGATGATGGGGTCATGCCTTACTCAAACGGGTACGACGTCCACGGCGACAAGGATGACTACAGTTGTGGATCAGGCGTCTTCTGGCGCTACCTGCTGCGTGGCTTCCACCAGAATCCTACGCTCCACACCAAGGTGCTTGACCTGGTAACCAGCAACCCGGAGAAGAACGCGGTCTTCGTATCTGCCGAGCAAGCGTTTGTGCCAGTGCCCTCAAATGGAAACAAGCTCTTCGCTTATTTCAACGTCCTCTCAGTCCTAATGGCAGCGCTTGAGATTCTGGGAGAAGTAAACGGCGTAGGATCCGATAACTAAAGCTCGCGAAGCGAGCGACAGCGTGTTGATGTTTTGGGCTGTCGGCCGCTTCGCGGGCTCAATTGTGTTTTCGATTCAGATCCTGGGGCTTGCGCCCCAGGCTTTATGCTGTCGCTCGCTTCGCGAGCTTTGTTCAGCCTGGCACACGTTCGCTTCGCGAGCTTCAGCTGCCTTTCATCATCTCGTCACGCTTGGCTTTGAATTCTGAGCCCGCTTTCCACTCCGGGAATTTGTCGCCTTGCGCTACTCGATATCCGATCGTCATCAGCAATTGCGCGTCGTCGACCGCTCCCGTGAGATCCCAGTCAGGCTTAACCTCGTCGGAAACTTTGTGGTAGTCGTTGTTTGTGTATTCGTCGCGCTTCTTTTTGCTGAACGCCTCATCTTTCCCTTCGTAGTGAATTCCGGCATCAGTGTAGAGCGCCGGAACTCCCTGTTTCGCAAATTCGAAATGATCTGAGCGATAGTAAAACCCTTTCTCTGATTCCGGATCGGGATTCACTACTCGATGCTGTGCCGTCGCAGCTTCACGCAGCAAGTCGATCAAGGTGCTGTTGTCGTCGCCCACCATCGTGATGTCCGTGGTTCTGCACCACTGATTACCGCCATCCATGTTGATGTTCGCGAGCGTTTTGTTCAGCGGATAGAGCGGATTCTCAGCGTAATACTTCGCACCGAGCAATCCTTTCTCCTCAGCCGTAACTGAAAGAAACAGAATCGATCGTTTAGGAGGTGTGGCGAGTTTCGTGAACGCTTCAGCAATCTCGAGCAAGTTGGCAGTGCCTGACGCATTATCAAGCGCGCCATTATAGATTTGATCGCCCTTGAGATTTGGATCGCGCCCGAGGTGATCCCAGTGTGCCGTGTAGATAACGTACTCGTTCTTCAACGCCGGATCCGATCCTTCAAGCTTTGCGATGACGTTATTAGAATTGATTTCACGCAGAGTGTTTTTGACCGTCATGTTTGCCTTTGCATTGAGCACAACGGGCTTGAAGTCTTTCGAGAGAGCGGCCTTTTTCAGCGCGTCGAAATCCTGGCCGCTCGCAGTAAACAACTCTTTGGCGCGGTCGGTCGTGATCCATGACTCGACAGCAGCACGGCCCATGTTCTTGTCGGGCGTCTGAATATCGAAGTTCTCACGAGACCAACTCCCGGAAACAACTTCATAGGGATAACCCGCCGGTCCGGTTTCATGAATGATCACTGCGGCTGCGGCGCCCTTCTGCGCGGCAATCTCGTATTTGTAGGTCCAACGACCGTAGTACGTCATGGCCTTGCCCTTGAACATCTTGTCGTCCAACTTCGTGGGATCGGCCGAATCAGGAACCTGTGGATCGTTGATCAGCATCACAATCGTTTTGCCGCGCACGTCCAAACCTTTGTAGTCGTCCCAGCCATACTCCGGCGCCACTACACCATAACCAACAAAGACCATGTCGGAATTCTCAACCTTTGATTCAGGCACGAACCGGCGTGAAACCGCAACGTAGTCTTTCGGAAATGTCAGGTTTATCTGCTTACCACCGACAGTGAATGAAGCCGTTGGCGCGCCGGTAAATCCAACGAGGGGAACCTTCTGAACATACGTGCCATCCGGATTCCCGGGCTTCAAGCCGAGGCGTTGATATTGTTCGGTTAGATATTTGACGGTGAGTTCTTCTCCCTTCGTTCCTGGACCACGACCTTCATACTCATCCGCTGACAGAGCTTTGGTGTGTTGCAGGATGTCGTTAGCGGTGATTGAGTCAAGGGCTGGTTTCAACTCGGTCAGAGCCGAGCTGTTGCCTGCTGCACCGGAGTTCGTGTTCACGTTGGTTGGAGCGTTTGTACACGCGAGTGCGAAACTAAGCAGCGCTGCGCACGAAACCATCGCCTGGATTCGCTTCTTCATTTTTATAACTCCTCGATTCCGTTGTTGGATTTGCCTGTATGTTTCTAGGCCGAAACGTGGGCACAAGTCAAACTGAGCCGTTGGTCTAACAAAAGATCTATCAAAAGTCATAAGAACTAAGTAGTGGCCTTTGAAGTTCTTTGCGTTAACGGAGGCCTGCCAAAATGGAAGGAAAAGTCTCATGCGTCTCATCATCCTTGCAGCATGCATAACGCTTCTCTCAGTCACCTGCACGCAAGCCCAACTGGTTTCGTCGCGCAAACCGGATGGTCTCATCTTGTCAACTGGCAACCTGTACTTCACGTCTCATGACGCTGCCGGCGCTGCTGTTTGGAGGACATCTCAAACTTCGGTTCCCGGTCAGGAAACCGTTCTTTACTGGGAAGCGGGCGCCCGATTTGGGGATATTGTGTTTGCTCAGGTGGGCGGTAACTTTTTCGGATATTTCTTCGCACAAAATGGCAGCGTCATAACGATCAAGCGCGTCCCTCTCACCGGGGGAAACGCTACCACGCTCGCGACTATCACAAACGTCGATATAGCCAACAGCCATCGCAACCTCGCTACCGATGGCGTAAGTCTCTTTTGGCAGGATGATCGTGCCGTGCGAAGGATGCCAATCGGCGGTGGCGCCGTGACTGTGCTGGACCAAACCACGCCGAACACGCCTACGGCGGGCATCGCTCTGCAAAATGATAGAGTGATCTATGCTGCAGTGAACGTAATTCATTTTGTGCCTAAGAGCGGCGCTATCACCAGCCCCGCCGTCAGAGTCATTGCCACTGCATCGACTACGGTTACGGCACTTCACGTGGTGTCCAATGGAGTTTACTGGGGTGAGCGAAACGGTGCTGTTCGGGTGAAGGTTGGATCGCTCGTTAAGACACTTCCGTCAACGGCTAATCTTGTACCAACCTCGATTTCATCCAACGGTTTTACGGCCGGCGCGATGGAAGTGTGGACGCAGTGCGGATCACAGTCGTGCCGGCTCCATATTCAAACTCCAGTCACGTCTGGTTCGTCAATTCCAGTCGGTGCGGATGCCATCGGCGCTACCGTGCTGTCTTCGGGAAAGATCTTTTGGGGCGACGCTGCCGGCGTGCATCGCCGGTAGTATCCAAGATACGGCGGGGGCAAGCCCCTCTTCCTGACTTGTTCATTCCCTTGCGCTCTTGAAGGCGAGCGGCTCATGAAAAAGAACAAGTCAGGAAGAGGGGCTTGCCCCCGCTGTATCTTGGATACTTCCAATTGCAGAAGGCGAACCTTTTCAGGGTTTGATGTATTGTATTGGAGCCAAACGCCTTGGGCGTATTTCAAAGTGAGAAATTTGAGTGGGATGACTATTCTGCGGTCGCTAGGTTCAGGTGTCCTCATCGTACTGTTTTTTTCGGTCACTGCAGCGGTAGTCCAATCCCAAACACGACGAACAGAACGGGTCGCTCCACAGGTAACAACTGCTGTTTCCCTCGATGGACAAACAATAGCAATTGCACGCAGCAGTGATAGTGTCAAAAACCGTAGTGGCCGCGTTGAGCTGTGGGATTCAACAAGTGGTGCGTTGCAACGGACCATCACTGGTTTCGATGGACCAATCTGGTCGATGTCGTTTTCGAAAGACGGCAAATCACTGATTACCCTCAGCACTGAATTTCGCAAAACAAAGACTCAACCCTCGAATAAAACAGAGCCGGATCCTCAGACAGCAGAACTTAAATGGTGGGACGTACACTCGGGTGAGTTCCTGCGACGGGTGTCGCTCGGAAGCGAAGGTATCAACAGCGTGCAGGCGAGCTGGTCGCCGGCCGGTGATGTAGTCGCAATTGTTGAGCGGTACTCACCCGGTCAATGGATACCTGGACAGCAGATTCTTGAGTCAAACTGGGTCAATACTTCGGAGTTAAAGCTGGGTCTGTTTGACGTAGATACCCTTAAAAGAAGAAGCAAGATCGAAGGTGGTCAACAGACCGTTGCTGGACAAGCCGCTTTTTTTGCGCGAATTGCACATCCTGTTTTTTCTTCAAATGGAGACATGCTTGCGGCTGTCGACGGTACTGACGTAAAGCTCTGGAAGGTCGACTCCGGTAAAAAGCTTCGCACGATCAGAGAGTTTAACGGCGATCCGGCTGCGATTGCGTTTTCTCCAGATGGTCAACTCATAGCAGTTGCTGCCATCAGTGGGAAAATGCCGGGAGGGAAGAGTGAAATAAGAGTACTGGAAGTCGCGACCGGCAAATTGCTGAATAAATTGAATGGTCTGAACGATTCAGTAGCGTGTGTGCAATTCGCCGAACAGGGGCGGACTCTGTTGATTGGAACTCTGCAATATGAACCTCAGCGCGCGATGGGAACGGTGAAGATTTGGCATCTGGTCGATAATCGACTTTTTAGATTTGACGTTTACGAGGGTCAGACAGTTTCGTCGATGACGGTAATCCGAAATAACCGGTCAATCGTTTTGCAGTCCGGCTCAGATGTTGAACTGAGAGACCTCGAGACGTGGCAGGTCAGATATTCCTTTGATCCGTCAGCCGACGATGAGAGTGAATCGATGCGTCGCAGTCCTTACGTCTTATCAGCAAATCGTGCGTTAGCCGTCGCGTTTGGGACTGACGGTATCACAGTATCTTCAGTGTTGCCGCGTGAGATAAGAATATGGGACTCGCGCACCGGTGGTGTGAAAAATCGGCATTCGCGAGAGCCGGTCGACGTGGTTGCAACATCATCAAATGGGGAGTTAATCGCTGAGGCAACATTGAAACAAGTGCGCCTGATAGAGGTAGGTACCGGTGCGGTTAAGATTCTCGCTTTACAAGCTGGGGGGCCTATTTCGGCAATTGCACTCTCGGCTGATGGTCGCAGTTTAGTCACCGCAGATGAGCACGGTAGTATTCAGATTTGGGAAGTCAGCACTGGTCAACTCACCAAGAGTTTCGAAACGGGGCAAGCGATCACGGCTCTCGCCGCTGATTCATCGGGTCAGGTGTTGGCGGCTGCGACAACGGATCGCTCGATTGGTTTATGGACCGTGCCGACAGGGACGTTGAAAATCGAACTGAAAAAACATCGTGACGTCGTGCGCGCACTCGCTTTCAGTCCCGATGGTCGCACGCTTGCGAGCGGAGGCGACGATCGAAGTTTAATTCTATGGGAGCTCGCGTCCGGTAAGGCAACGCAGAATTTTGAGAAAGTCGATACAACAATCACCTCAATCGCTTTTTCCCCTAACGGACAGTTGCTCGCGAGCGGCGCCGGCAACGAATCTGTTTTCCTCTGGACCGTGAAGACCGGCAAGCTCGAGCGCATCCTGCGGTGAACTGAGGCGTGTTAGACGGAGGGGCGCGGAGACAGTGTTAGCCTGCGGCTGGGCGGCCGCCGAAGCCGATGATATTGCCATCCGGGTCCTCGACATAGAAGCCCTTCGTGCCCCACTCGGTCGCAGTGATCGGCTTGATGATCGTCACGCCTCTGGCGACGCACTGCTCGTAGAAGGCCTCGACGCCGTCAACGCCCGCCGACGCGTCGAGATGATCGTTGTCGCGCTTGTGCCGGCGGTCTGCGTCGTTCTTGGGCGCTTCCTTTAAGTGAAGTTCCAGTCCGTCCAGAACACCGATCGCGTAGAACCCTTCCCACGGCTCGCCGAACGTGAAGCCGATCTTCTGGTAGTACGCGATCGAGCGCTCAAGGTCGTCGACAAGGAATTGTGGAGCGAAAGATGTCAGACGCGGCTTCGTCGTGGTCATAGCATTGAGCTCTTCTTCAGCAGGCTAGTCAGGCCCATTCCCACCTCTCCCGAGAGGTAGTATGGTTTTCATGGTCTCTGCCATTTCCTCGAGGCTTTTTTCATCTTGCCCGGTGAAGGAAAATACAAGGGCGTAGCCTTTTTTAACCGTGACGAAAATGGCTGACCTGAGGGAGACACCCTGGACCTCGGCACTGTAGTCATCACGGAAAAACCGTAATCCAGCGACACTGAATTCCACGGGCTCATTCAGCAATGGTTGTGCTCCCCTCTTCATCTTTAGTGGTCGAAGACTGAGCAGATAATCTTTTCCGTCAGGATTCCCCGACACACGTTCCGCAACCAGTAAAATAGTGGGATTTAAGCCGCTGCGTTGTTGTCCGCGTGCATAACGAGAAGCGGTAAAGATTGGATATGCATCTTTAAGCTGGGCTAAATTGCCAGACTTCGCAGCTTCTTCCTTAGCGCGCTCGTGTATACGCTCGTTGAGCGCTTTGTCATGAACAACCCAGTCTTTGGGATACCTGAAAGCAAAGTTGAAAAAACGATTGATGTACTCACCCTCTTGGACTGCTCCATCATCCGGGGATACCGTTTGCGCGTGTGCCGAAAAACAAAGCAGCAGGAGAATGGTACTGGCGAGAGGAGTGAGTTTCATTGGCAGATGATAGTGCACTGCCCTGGCGATGACAATGCTTACTGAATCACCACGAAGGCGTCCGCTCCAAACAAAACGTTTCATCCCCACACTTCCAAATAGGCCGTGTGGTGGTTTTCACAGACAGTTCTCGCGTTAACAAATAGAAGACTTAAACAGGCTGTTAGCGAATGAAAGCGCTTTCAAACCGCTATCTACTTGTCGCAAATCGTTTCGCTCGATCACAGTCGCCCAGACTGACTTGAGCGACTTTCTCAGTCCAACTTTCTCGCAGAGTGCTTTTCTGTGATCACCCCCAAAGGAGAAAAAAATGTCTGCTCCAGTAACTACTGTTCAAGTAACAACACCAGCGAACTTACAAGTCACGGGGACCACAATGATGGCTACGCCGCAGGGCAACGTATATCCCCAAGGTGTCAGCTCCACTGCCGTCCCGACCGTTCCTCCCCCGACCACTGCCCCAACCTCGACTTCGCCGGTCACCTTGACGATAGGTCAATGGATTATGGATCCAACCGGGAAATTCGTTCTAATCCTTGAACTCAATAAGGGCCTGTCCCTTTACCGAGTTGCGAACGGTAGTCCTAGTCCCACTTCGGGCTCGTTCCAGGGCACCAACGTGTTTGGCCCTCAGGGTAAGGGTGGCGCATACTTTCTGGCTCAGTCAGACGGTAACGCCTGCGTGTACCCTCCAAATTCCATACATCCAGTGTGGAACGCGAATAACGGCCCAGGCAGCGCACAGTATCTGTTCGTGCAGGAAAATGGGTGCTTCGTTACGATCCAATGTAAAGGAATTTGGGGCTCTAATCTGTAAAGGACGCTCCACGTGGGCCGCAAGAAAGATGAGGTCGCTGGAGTTAATTCCGGCGACCTCAGCTAAATATATTAATGGCTCATTGCATAAGTAATGACATTCATCCCGACCTTGTAGGCCACCATGCCGTATTGGGCGGGATAGCGCGGGTCGTTAATCCATTCCCAGGCGTCGCCGAGATCACAATTGCGAGTGAGGAAAACCATGACCCGACCGTTCTTGTCTTCAACGCCCATGTAATGCGGCGTCACGCCGCCCTTTTCGTAGGTGACACCCTGAACCAGTGCCGCGACTCCAGGCACCTGGACCACACCATCGAGATCGAAGTAACTGTGGAAGATTGGGTGTGTAAGCGGCAAATCTTTGATCTCATACTCAGGTAGAATCTTCTTTATCTCGCCTCGCGCATGTTGCCACTCGATTTCTCCGTGGAAATCATCGAGCATGAGGAAGCCTCCTCGCATGAGGTATTCACGCAGTGCGGCTGCGTCCTCGTCGGAGAGCTCCATGTGTCCAGGCTCGACAACGTAGGCGAACGGGTAATCAAATAGTCGCTCGTCGGTCGGACGTATTTGTACGGGGCGGCCAGACAGGTGCAAATTTGAACCTGCCCATTCCCGGATTCCCATCATGAAGTTATAGTCGGCCTCGGGATAGTCGACCCGCCAGGCGCCGCCAAACCAGCGGTTATATGGCGAGTGCGGCGAATCGTAAATGATCCTGGCGAAGGTATATTCACCAGGCCAGTCACCGTCGGTAAAGGGCCGAGGATGGCGTGGATTGGGGTCACCCTGGAAGGGGTCGAGCTGCTGTTGCCCCACAACCGGCATTAAGAAAGGCAGAACGAGAAAAACGAGCAGGAGCGGAACTACTACATGATGGCGCAATCTCGACATCGGAGTGATTCACTAATCTCAATTCCGGTAACCGGGAATCCTTAGATGCCAGTTTTTGGCGGCGGGGCTAGACAAGAAGTGAAGGTATGACTGATTAGAGTCACCTCGGCGCCACGACAGTGCGGTAGTATATACCGCTTGTAATTTGCTTTTACGGATTAAGTTATGGCTCGTGGCTGGGAAAGTAAGGCGATTGCCGATCAAATCGAGGACGAGGAATCACGCCAGCAGCAGGCTTCTAAAGTTGAGACCACACCGGAGCAACGAGTGCTCAAGGACCGACTCGACTTGCTGAAGCTGTCAAGGTCGAGATTGCTTCAACAACTCGAGCGCGCTACACACCCGGCACATCGCAACGTTCTGCTGAACGGGTTGAAGGCAGTTGAGAAAGAGATCGAAGAAGTTTCTGCTGAAATTCTTTAGCGGATGATATCCAACATCGGCGTCTACAATCTACACATGCGGGCAATGGGTGGAGGAGAGAAGCTGACACTCGTCCTCGCCGAACATCTGAGCCTGGCCCATAACGTCTTTCTATTTTCCGCCGAGCCACTCGACGTTCCATCACTCGAGCAGTTTTTTGATGTAGACCTCAGTCGGGTAAAAGTTATCTGCCTCAAAAACCCCGGTTCGCTCTCCCGCGTCCTCGGCAGAATAAACGGCAGTAACGTTTCACTTCACCATGAACGTCAACTCCGCTCATTCGAACTCGATCTGTTTATCAATAATAGCTACGCGAGCGCATTGACGTGTCCAACTACTCGCGGGATCTTCATGTGCATGTTTCCACACCCGCTTGTAAACAATGTCGTCAATTCGTATTCGACGATTGTCGCGATTTCTCGTTACGCCGCAGACTGGGTTTGGAAAAGGTGGGATCGTCACTCTGAAGTCCTCTATCCGCCGTGCGACGACATGGGGCCGCCGCCGTCCGCTAAAGAAAAGATCATTCTGCATGTAGGAAGATTCATCGCCGACAGTATCGAGGATGAGCGGCACCACAAGGGACAGGGTCTTTTGTTGGAAACATTCAAGCGCATGACGGATCTGCACCAGCAAGGATGGGAACTCCATTTCACAGGCAGCCTCAGCCCTGACGGAAAATCGAGAACGTTTGCCGGCACACTCATGCGCGCCGCAGAAGGTTTGCCAGTATTCTTTCACTTTAATGCGGCGAGTGAAGAATTGCGGAAGCTATACCGTAGCGCAGCGATTTACTGGCACGCGACCGGATATGGGTTTGACGCCGATAAGTATCCCGCTAAACAGGAACACTTTGGTATTTCGACCGTTGAAGCAATGTCGGCAGGGGCCGTGCCGGTCGTTTATGCCACTGGCGGCCAGAAAGAGATCGTGACGGATGAAGTCGACGGATATTGGTGGACTGACATCGATCGACTTGTGAATCAGACGCGAAAATTGGCGAACGACGCTACCCTGCGCTCCGAATTGGGACACCAGGCCGTTCTCTCCAGCAAGCGGTTTAGCAGAGAGACCTTCGTCGCGAATATCGATCGATTGATAGAACTCTGTCCAGCGGATTTCAAGCTTAAGTAGAATGGGCGCGCCTTTGCGTCTTTGCGATCTTTGCGTCTTTGCGTGAAACTCCTCTTAAGCGCTAACCGGAATTTCACGCAAAGACGCAAAGATCGCAAAGGCGCAAAAGCGCGCCAATATGTAATTCGAATCTTGAAACTCTATGCAGCGCGCAATCTTAGTCATCGCACATCCCGGACACGAATTGCGAGTGCACGGCTGGGTCGAGGCGATGGGTCCTGCGGTTTGGATCCTCACAGATGGTTCCGGTCACACAGGACGTTCGCGGATTGATTCTACCACTCGCGTTCTGGAATCCACCGGCGCCGTGCCCGGCCCTGTGTATGGGTCCATGAGTGATGCGGATCTCTACAATACTGTGCTCGGCTTTAATCACCGGCCTTTTATGGACCTCGTCGATAAGCTCGCTGCGGCTATACTGCACGAGCAGGTTGACTGTGTTGCGGGCGATGCCGAAGAAGGCTACAACCCCGGGCATGACACCTGCCGCTTAATCATCAACGCAGCAGTCAGGTTGGCTCAGCTCAAATCAAGCAAGCCGATCCGCAACTACGATTTCACGTTAGTCGGTCCGCCAGATCAGTGCCCCGAGGATCTGCGTGATCACTCGCTCTGGTTGAATCTTGACGATGAAGCGTTCGCTCGAAAACTTTCGGCAGCGCGCAATTATCCCGAGTTGCAGGCCGAGGTGGAGACGGCGCTGAATGGCGCCGGAAATAAAACATTTCGGGTCGAGTGTCTGCGGCCCGTCAACTCACACTCGCTCGCTACAAGAGCATTAGAAGACGATCCACCGTACTACGAACAGTACGGAGAGAAACAAGTGAAGTCCGGCTATTACAAGCAGGTGCTACGTTACCGTGAACACATGCTGCCATTAGCCAGGGCTCTCGATTCACACGTTGAGGGGAACAGTCAATGGCGGGCCTCAAGGTCCTAATTGCCAACGCAACACTGGCGACACTCACCGGAACTGAAACCTACGTTCGCGATCTCGCGTTGGGCCTTTTGCATAAGGGACACACGCCGATAGTGTACGCGCCAGACCTGGGCCCAATCGCGCAGGAGTTGCACCGCCGCACCGTGCCCGTGGTGGATAACCTGAACCGCGTTGGAATAGTTCCCGACATCATTCACGGCAACCACAACACCGAACTCATAACCGCTCTCTTGCATTTCGAAAACGTACCGTCAGTGTTCTTCTGTCATAGTTGGACAGACTGGATATCAGCGCCGCCTTCGCATCCGCGGATTTTGGCTTACGTTGCAGTTGATGAAACATGTCGCGACCGGCTCGTGCTCGAAAACGCAATCCCGGAAGAGCGCGTGCACGTAGTTTTGCACGCGGCCGACCTTGAACGCTTCACCCCTCGCGAACCTCTCCCGGAGAAACCTGCTCGCGCGGTCGTCTTCAGCAACAATGCAAACCAGTGGACGCACCTCAACGCGGTTCGTGAAGCATGCAAGCGTGCTGGCATCGAGCTTGACGTAATCGGAGCTGGCGTGAACGCGTCAACCTTAAATCCGGAGTCTTTACTGGCGAATTACGATCTGGTGTTCGCCAAAGCTCGTTGTGCACTCGAGGCGCTGGCCGTCGGTACTGCCGTAATTCTTTGTGATGCTCGCGGATGTGGACCGATGGTGACAACAGCGGAGCTCGATCATTTGAGAGGAAGTAATTTCGGCATCCGCACTCTCAGCGAGAACGTTGATGCCGAGTTGCTCCTGCGTGAAATCCGCCGGTACGATCCTAAAGACGCTGCAGAAGTGTCGCGGCGGATACGCACCACCGATCTGGGATCGGTAGTCGATGATACTGTCGTCCTCTACCGTCAGGTGATCGAAGAGTTTCGCCGCCGTCCTGTGTCAGATCTGATTGAGGAGAATCACGCAGTGGCAGAATACCTGCGCTGGATGACGCTCGCGGTGCGGCGAAAGCAAGCGCAGCATGACTCGATGCTCGCAAACTCGCCAACGTTCCGGTTAAGAAATCGCATCGGCCGGATCCCTTTAATGGAAACACTCGTGAGGCCGTTGGCGCGCTGGGCGCGACGCAATGGGCGCTCCGACTCGGCTCACTGAAATTCGATGGCAAGCATCAGCCTTATTATTCCAACACACAGCCGTCCACATCTGTTGCCACGTGCGGTCGAGAGTGCGCTGGCTGCGGGCACGGACGTGGAAGTCGTTGTTGTCGACGATGCTTCGACCGATGACACCGCAGAAGTATGTCGTGCGATAAAGGGTATCAACTACGTACGGCTCGACCACAACCATGGTGTTGCAGGAGCGCGCAACGTAGGCGTGCTTACAAGTTCAGCGGAGTACATCGCGTTTCTTGACGACGACGACGTGCGGCTGCCAGGCTCACTAGACCTTCAGCTCGCGGTGCTACGAAACACGCCAGGTGCTGCGTTGATTTATGGTCAGGCGCTCATTGGGGGCGCAACCGATCGCTTCGCCCCCGATCGATATCCCAAGCCTTGCCCTGAAGGCGACGTCTTCTGGCAACTCGTGACACAAAACTTCATACCGTGCGGCTCGGTACTGTTTCGCCGGTCGTGCCTGTTCAGCACCGGACTGCTGGATCGCTCCATCGCAGGTATTGACGATTGGGACTTGTGGGTTCGCGTTGCCGCGCTATATCCAGTTGCCGCCCTGGACCAACCAGTCGTGATCTGGCGCAGGCCGGCGCCCGATTCTGATCAAAGTAGCGCCCGAGCCGTCGAGATGGTGGCGTTGAGTACGAGGCAATTTCGGCGACATTGGATGAAGATGTCACGCGCGGCTCAGGAGTCACCGGTGGTTAGACGTAGAGCGGCAAGGCGTTTTTCTCAAAACATGGCAAGCCACCTGGTAACCGAGGCGGTCCGATCGCTTTCATGTGGGCAAGTGATGCGCGCGAATCGATGCGTTGTCGCTGCTCTGCGTAATCATTCGCATGGGATTGCATGGCGGGTGCTGCGTAAACTCCACGTCCCACAAGCACGTTGATAACCACAGACAGCGGCCGTCAACATCCATGGGCTTAGTCTTCCAACTTCTTCGGATCTGAGTTTATCCTTTCCAACACATCTGGCTGCTCACCTTCAAACTGCTGGTAACGCTCTAAATCGTTTTCATTAAAATCAACAACCAATTGTAAGTTTTGACAGTGGATGCATCCATACGCTCGAACTTCTCTGCTGCCAATACCAAAAGCAACTTTAAGAGCGGGGAGGTCGCCCGGGAAAAATTTAACAGTTGAAGCCTGGCCATCCCTGACGGTGCCTTCTAACAGGGCTGCACTTCCACATGCGATGCACTTCATCTTCGTCACACTTTCTCTCAAGGCTTGACCGCCACGGTCACCGCGTTACTTGTTGCTCCCAGGTATGTGATCTTGATCTTCACGTCGTTGGGAAACGTTATCGAAGGATTCAATTTCACTACAATTTGCGTAAGCCAATTAAACCCCGGGACGTCCCCCGCGAACTCGACCGTGAGCGGGTGAACTCCGCCGCGAATGTCTTCCGCTGTGGCTGTCACTGAAGCAGCAGCATTCTCACCCGGGTTGAGTCTCATGCCGATCGCAAACAGCGAGATCCGTGTAAGGTGATCGGAGTTGAACGCAAAATCGTTGCTGATCGAAAAGGGCTCTGCTGCTTGTGTTATCGAAGTGAGGGCGAGTGCTCTCTGCGAGTTGGCATCCGTAAGCAGAACCAGCGCGTCATCATCGACAATAGTGCCGACGCCCTGTCCGTCAGTGATGGTTGTATTTACCGGATTAACGAGGTTGACGAAGAAGTGTTCAATACTCTCCACCGCAGTGTCTCCAGTGACGAATACCACTACCTGCTTGACCGTTTGCCCCGGAAAGTAAGTTAGCAGCAACGAACCGCCACCGAAGTCCAGACCAGGCGTAGCTGTTCCGGCCTGTGTTGCGATAGTCACATTTACAGTCTTCCCGCTCTCTGCTGATAAGCTGATCGTGAAAACCGCTAACGTACTTCCTGAATCACCTTCTTCAACTGTCACATCATTTATTTGCACGGTTGGCGGCAGATCATCATCAACGATTCGCACGACTGCTATGGCCGGTTCACCAAAGGGCACACTGCCATTGACACTGGAAAGCTTCAAAATCACCGTCTCGTCGTTTTCGTCCAACGAATCGTTCAAAGCAGAGACAGTAAAGGTCTTCTCGGTCTCGGTTGGTCCAAACGTGAGAGTGCCTGATACGGGGGTGTAATCAGTGCCGCTGATTGCGGTTCCATCACTCGTGCTGTAACCGACTGTAACGGTTGATCCCGGTGGACCAACTTTGCTCACGGTCACTGTCGCGGAGTTTCCATTCTCAACAGCATCGTTGACGGCGAACTTGAAACGAACCTGGCCCGGCTGTTCGATATTCACGAATGCAAACAGATCCTGGATACCGCCATTGGTGTCGTAGCCGACCAGATCGGTCGAGCCGCTGAAGTAACAGACCGTGCTTCCATCAGACGAAATCAAGGCTGCGCCCGCTCCTCGGTCGGCACTACTCGAGCCGGAAAAATTCCTGCTGGCGAGAATCGTGGTTGACGTCTGTCTGTCGCGTACGAAGATATCGAGAGAGTTGTTTGTGTCGGGCGTACTGGTTAGGTTCGTGGTGGAGCTACCGAAGCTGATGTAACGCCCATCGTCGCTAATCGACGGTCGTACAAAGAAACTTACGAAGAAGCCGTCAGTCTGTCCGTTGCCACCTGCAACTCCACTTTGGTTTACGCTTATTAGCGTCGTGGTGTTGGTTTGCAGGTCTCGAACAAAGACGTCTTGTTGCTGGTTTGAATCATTATTGACGAGGTTGTCAGAACCGCTAACGAAGGTTATATAACGGCCATCCGGCGTCATGGCAAAGCTGCCTGAATTACCGGATGTTGGAGGTAGTCCGTCTTTGGCGACGTTGACCATAAAAGTCGTTTCGAGCTGTGTGTCCCTGACGAAGACGTCGCGAGTTGAACCGGTATCGTTAGGCACCAGATCATTGGCATCAGCCATAAAAGCAACGAAACGACCGTTGTCAGAAATCGCCAGATTACGCTCGCTGGCTGGGTCGACCCCTCCGCCGGACGCGCCCGTGCCGGAAAAGTTCGGAGTAAGTAGTTTTGTTGTGTTGGTTTGCAGGTCGCGAATAAAGGCCTGTCGGAATGTAGTATCGATGGCGGTCAGATCTCGCGCCTCACTGGTGAACGCAACAAAGCGGCCGTCTGGCGTAATTACTCCAACCGATGAAACATTGTTGCCGGTGCCGGTACCATTTTTGTTGACGCTTACAAGCTTCGTGGTACTCGTTTGCAAGTCACGCACAAATACGTCGAGCTGACCATTATTATCAGGAATGGCAGTGAGATCTGTGGAAGAACTTGTGAAGACGACGAACCGGCCATCATCGCTAATCCCCAGTGGATCGAACCATCCTGAAGTTCCGTTACTACGCCCGGTGTTGGCGAAGTTTCCGCTTACAAGTTTGGTGTTTCCGAGCTGTAGATCGCGAATGTATACGTCCTCATGAATGGGTTGAGCTGTGTCGAAGGTAACCAAATTCGAGCCCGCGCTTATAAAGACGACGAAACGCCCATCGGGTGTGATGGTCGGCGCCCTCGAGAATCCGTCGGCAGTACCTGTGCCAGCCGCATTCACGCTGATGAGAATCGTTTGCCCGGTTAGCCGATCTCGAACAAAAACGTCACTGGCGTTATTGTTATCGTTCGCAGCAAGATCCGTCGCTTCGCTAACGAACGCCACGTACCTGCCGTTTGAGCTCATACTGAGAGCATTATTTAAAGCCGGTTGATTGCCACTGCCGTTTCCTAACCGATTAATACTGACCAGCGCTGTCGGCGGACTTTGCGCATGGACCGCACAAAAAGCGCAGACAAAAAATGCTGCAAGAAACGCGACGCGAGGGATTTGGTGTAGCAGGGAAACCTCCTTCAAGTCTTTATCTTGGTGATGTCTGAAATCTTCTCTGCGTCCTCTGCGTATCTCAGCGTTCTCTGCGCTAAAACGACATCTCAAACGCAGAGGGGCAGAGATACGCAGAGGACGCAGAGAAAACCAATCAATTTAATGGCGCCGCTATTCGAATCGTTCCCGTATTACTAATTTGACCGTGTGCCTTAATCGTCACTTTGCAAACACCTGGTGAGAGGTTTGCGGGCAACGGAAAGACCACCTGTGTAAACGGAAAGTTAGGCACGACGCGCACGTCTTCGGCAGGCACTTCGTGCGTTTGATTATTACTATCAACCAGACTCAATACGACAACCGAAGGTGGTTGGCCCTGGAAGATTTCCAGACTTGAAGCAAAAACGATCACTCGCGTTCTTCGATCGGCTCCCATGCTGGGCCAGTTGGCGATACTCTGAAGCTGAAACGGATCTCTCAACATTAATATCGATTCAAGTGCTGTCGCCTGATCGGGCGCTGGCCCTGATTCGTCAAGAATCAAGTGCAAAGGATCGTCATCGACAATCGTGCCTACACCTTGACCATCAGCAATCGTAGCAGCTACAGGCGTAGTTAGATTTACAAAGAAGTTTTTGTTGGGCTCGTTGAGATTGTCGCCGATCACTGCGACAGTGGCAGTGACGCTCGTTACGCCAACATTGAAAAAGAGACCGAGATCAAGTGATTGATAATCGATCCCTGCCTGGGCGGTTCCGTCAGCGGTGTGTACGACTATACCGATTGGTTTTCCGCTCGGTCCCGAAAGAGAAACAGTGAAGACTGCTGAAGTCGTGCCGACATGTCCTTCGTTCACTGTCACATCATTGATCGAAATTGACGGCGGCGAGTCGTTGTCGAGAATGGTTCCCTGACCTGGCCCACCGCTGACGACTGCATTGACCGGATAAACGAGCCGCACATCGAACTGCTCGTCAAACTCGTCGAGCGCATCCCCTATGACAGGCACCGTAATTGTTTGAGCAGTTACTCCGGGCGCAAACGTCAACGCACCCAATCTGGTCTGATAGTCCAGATCTTTCAAAGCATCGCGTCCGGCGGTATAGAAAGATACAACGACCGTTTTGCTGCTGGCTGCTGAAAGGCTGACGTTGAAGGTCGCATCCAGCGTTCCCGCCTCACCTTCGTTAACAGTCACGTTACCGATAGATAAAGTTGGAAGCGAAACGGGAGTGGCAGAACAGGAGTTGAAAATTACCGAAACACTTCCCGACTGATCGGTTAGAGCGAAGTCAGGATGATTATCTGAGTTGAAATCTCCAGTCGTTAACTCGCGAGTTGGCGTTCCCGTGCCAGTCTCATACGTAACCGGCGCCCCAAAACCACCTGCTCCGTTTCCTAAGAGAATCGAGGCCGTGCTGAGACTGGTCAGGGTAACTAAGTCAGCATTGCCGTCACCATTGAAGTCCGCTGATCTTAAATAAGTTGCTCCGAAACCTGCGGGGAAAGGCGTAGGCTGGCTGAAACCTCCTTGTCCATCTCCGAGATAGACGTTAATGATTCGTTGATTGCCAACAACGGAAGCGATATCCGACTTCCCGTCGCCGTTGAAATCATCGACAACGACAGCAGCGTTGCTCGCAGTGGTTGACAGTGTGGTCGTTGGTCCAAAACCAGTGCTGCTGTTCCCCAGTAACACAGACACGCCGAAGATATTTGCGATTACCAGGTCGGGTAAACCGTCACGATTTAAATCGTTAATAACGATATCCTGCCCACCGTCTGGGACCGGAAAGCTTGTCGGTGATCCGAAGCCACCACTGCTGTTTGCGAGCAGGATTGAGACGCTGTTTGCGCTCCTGTATGCAACTACCAGATCTGGCCTGCCATCGTTATTCAGATCGCCTATTGCAACAGACTCAGGATTAAAGCCGGGTACACTTATAGGGCTTGCAGGTCCAAAGGATCCCTGGCCGTCGCCGAGTAAGACTGAAACTGAAAACGCATTAGAATTCGCTGTTACGAGATCGAGTTTCTGATCACCATTCAAGTCGCCGACAGCTACAGAGCGTGGTTCGGCTCCCACCGCAAAAGTAGTGGGTGGACCAAAGCCGCCACTGCCGTCATTTATCAGAACGGAAACAGTATTGTGCGCAATGTTAGCGTAGACCAGATCATCATGACCGTCATTGTTCAGATCACCATTGGTGATTGCGTTTGGGCTCGAGCCGGTAGGAATGACTGAAGCGAACCGCAAATTCCCGGAGCCATCACCGAAGAACAGACTCATGCTCGTCAGAGAAGAGAAAGACGTATTGGTAATCGCCACATCGGCTTTGCTGTCGCCGTCGAAATCACCGCCAACAATATCTAACGCCGAAGTATTGATGCGGTAGAGAACCGGCGTACCGAAGCCTCCGGTGCCGTTACCGGCGAGAATGGCGATCTTGCTTTGGTCGCCACTCACAGCGACATCCGGTTTACTGTCTCCGTTAAAATCGGCAACTACAACTGTCGCGGTGGAGAAACCGAGGTTTACCTCTGTTGCTGCGCCAAAGCTTCCTGCACCATCACCAGCCAATACAGAGATGCCGTTAATGTGACCCGCAGTTACAAGATCGAGGTTGCCGTCGTTATTGAAGTCAGCCGTAGCGATGAATCTGGCGCCGTTGCTAACGGGAAATGTTTTCGGGGCGCTGAAACCGCCCAGCCCGTCACCCAGGATCACTGATACAAATGTTGCTCCGTCACCAACCAGTGCCAGGTCCAGCTTGCCGTCTTTGTTGAAGTCTCCCGGCACTGCTCGACGGGCGAAGGAAGCGCTAACGTTGGCGCCACCGCTTAAGCCACCAGTACCATTACCGAGCAGGATTTGTCCTAATGAGGAACCATCTTCACTGAGAAAAACGTCAGCATTGCCGTCGTTGTTGAAGTCTGCAACAACCAGATGGCGCCAGGTACTAATCGGAAAATTGGTAGGTGGCCCAAACCCGCCTGATCCGTCGCCGATCAAGATGGAGACGCCGGCGGTGCTGAACTCACCGTGCGTGATCGCCAGATCCATTTTCCCGTCGCGGTTGAAATCGCCGACACCAGCGTTGGTTGGGTCATCCACTGAGGTCAGCTTGGTTTTTGTTGGCACTCCACTGCTGTTTCCCAGGAAGACGATAATTTCATCGTCGGCGCGGTTTATGACGACGAGGTCCGTTCTGCCATCGGAGTTGAGATCTCCGGAAGCGATATCGGGCGGTCGTTGTCCCGCTTCGAAATCGATAGCAGCACGGAAGCTCGGCACTGCGCACTGACTACGGACGGAGACAGGTGCCAGAGCACAGACCGCGACCATTAATAATCCAGGAAGGATCCTGTTACTTAGTGTTTTCATTCGGATTTGAAACTGAAGCACTACCGCTTGTTGGGCGCGATAGCAATCCCTGTCTTGATTGAATGCCTTTCGGGAGGTAATTTCAAGAACTCTTTAGGGCCAGTTGATTATCCATTGGCTCGACAATGTTGGTCAACTGTGAAGTGAGGCCGGGGTTAGCGAGTGCGAGGACGCAGAGGCCAGAGCGATTTGTCACCGGCCTGCAGCGTGACTAAATACTGCCGGTTTTGCAGCCGCTATAGATTTTTCAGTTTCTTCCACTATCTGTCTGGCCATCGCAAGATTGCCTAACACCCGTTCGATCGGATTGGATTGCGCCTGCTGTTCAAGCCAGACTACGTCATATCCCGGCAGCGCGTTGACGGCCATCACCGTTTTCCCCGACGTTCTCGTGGCACAAATGATGACCTCACAGCCGAGGTTGACAAAGAGATCGAAACTCTCGTTGATCCTTTTAATATTTTCACCGGTAGTCTCGATGCCGATTTTCACGCCGTTAATGCTCAACACAACTCTGAGCTCTACCTTGGTCCTATATTCGTGCTCGACTATTGCGTCAGGATATTTTACACGCAGTAATTCATCGACAGTCCTGATCGTTTGGCTTTTACCAATCCTTGCTACGCCTTTTAATGCAATCGCTTTTTTCAAGAGCTTACTCCCCTCGTTTCAACTAGCAGTACACAGCAATAGAATCTTCCCTGAATGAATCGGGAAGGTTATCGCTATCACGCTATCTCTGCAAGCAGCCCAATGCCGCAGCAGGCGGCTCTATTGCGGTGGCGTTGCGACGCGTAGGATCTCGGCTGAGGCGTTCTCAACGTGCGTGGCCACCTCCGGACAGCGCAGGCAGGCGGCTTTGCCTTCCTGTTGATACCAACGACATTCAGGCCGGATGCTGCATGGCGGCAGCACATCAACGGCGCGTGGCAGGATTTGTACGATGCGCGTGGCTAGTTGACAGTCCTTGCCGTCGAAGTGAACACAGGCACTCTCTTCACAACGTGCAGCAAAGCGAAAGATGTTGCGAGGGTCAACCTCACGGGTCAAAGATAGCAGTTGAGGAGTGACCGGCTGAGGCTCCTCAATCCATGCGAGCCGCTTGCCGCTGGGCGTATCTTCCAATACGCCCAGCACCAAACTATCCTGCATGTCAGGTTGCGCACTCGGGCACATCAAAGGTTTGCGAGCGCCATCCTTCTCTTCCACGTTATTCATGCCTCGCGTTACCCGATTGGGCTTTGCGGCTTAATGATAAACCCACAAATTATGATCTTACCGTCCTTAATCACTTTCGGTGTGAGCGTGGCATCCGGAACAGCCGCTTTCACCTGTTTGGTTATGTCACGGGCCAGATCGTTGGGATTGATCTTTGCTGCGAGACTAGCGGCAATCTGGCGACCGATTAACGTGCCGCCCGGTAAAGTTCTTCCAGCACTGGCTTGGACAGCTTGATCGATTACGCTCGAGAGGTCGGCGATCTTAATGGTTCTTGCTTTTGTTGCCATAGCGCTTTGGCTTCTCCTTCGTTACGGTTGTTGAGGCCTGCTCCGAAGCGTCCAAATGAATTGATAGAGAAGACGCGTGAGCCGGTGATGCGTTTGAGACAGCCGCACTCTATGCGCGAATAGCATCTCTGTCAATAAAAAAACCGCTCGAATTGCTGGCTTTCATCATCGCCTCTATAATCTGGTTTCGATCCAAATCAAAAAGCCCTATTTAGTCGCTAGAAGTTCTTCTGGCACAGAACAGCATCCTGATGCGCTTCTATTCCCTTATACTCAATATGATGAATCTGGAAATACTTTGACCACTCTCGTTTTATGTACTCATGCGAGTGATACGCAGCTTGATAAAACGATGGTAGACCTTCCGTGTCACCTACTGACCGGTAAACAAATCCATGAGTAGAAAGCGTCTTTTTCTGGACATCTGAAAGAAGGTAGTCAAAATCAGGGCCATGAACGGTGAGCACGAGATAGCCACCGGGTTTAGTTATTCTCCTGAGTTCCGCAAGCCAGGCGAACTGCATCTCTTCGGGTAAGTGCGTAAACACGCTGATTGAGTAGACGCAATCAAAGAAGTTATTAGGATATGAAGTGGGTGGCTCCTGATCGTTGACGCCGAAAGTCGCTACTCGTTGGTAGTTCTGAGTACACCATTCAATAGCTTCGGGATCGATATCTGACCCGAATAGTCTAAGCTTATCGATGCCGCGGAAATGAAGTGCTCGCAGTGCGCGGGCTGGCCCACACCCGAAGTCAAGAATACGCTCAGACTGTTGAAGGCTTGTACTTACTTTGGCGAGCAGGGTATTGAGATCATCAACAACCCGATCTCCTGAACTAATGAAAGCGGGTGAGTAGACGCCAATAACTCGTCGCTGTAAATGCTCTGGTGGTAGTGGAAGTAGTCCTGACTGGTTAATAACCTCTTCTATCTGGCGGCACTGGATGCGCAGCCTTTCGACTTCCAGAGAGGTGTCATTAATCCTGGTAATTACGTCTTTTACGAGCGGCGTCTTTCGAGCGGCGCTCGACATAGTCTTTCTGAAAAAGCCCACCTATTTGTGCCCTCTTTCGGATTAAGGAGATATGACTCTCTTTGGGAGGCCTTCAAGCCAGTCCTTGTTGCTACGCTTTCACATATGACTTTCTGGTCCTTCTCCGACATTGCTTTCGGCCCGGGCTGAAGAGTTATCGCAATAAGTTGATAAGCGAGAGTAAGGCGCATATGAGTTAACTGCATGGGACGTTCGCCGAAATCCGCAACAACCAGCAAATATTCATCGACATCAAAATGCTTCGAAACAGAAAACCCGATCCCTAACTTGTGATCGCGTTATTGAATCGACACTTGCTCGGCTCTTCGTAGATGGCGAAGGTTGGACATTGCTATGCTTCTTCACCACTACAAAACAACATTGTCAATGTTGATGGCAGTGCTTCTAAAAGCCGCACCCAAAGAAATAGAGAGTTGTAACTAGTGAAAGGCTGCTGGCGAGTTTGCGAGGACGCAGAGGCTCGGGCTCAGCCTTAAACGGCGGGAGATTAGTCCCGTTCGAAACAAAAGTCAACGTTCGGATCGGCAGTGTAAACCCAAAGTTGAAATGTCACCCGATTGCGCAAAGTAGAAATGTCACCTACTTGCGCAGACTACAGAGTTCGCCACGTCGCTCTTTGGCTTGCAGCGAGTTTTTGCTAACACCAAAGCGTTTCCAGGGATGTGATAAAGGAACGAGCTCAGGTTTTTGCTTCGGCTGGGCGGCCCCGCGCGGGGCCGCCGGCTGAAGCAATTTCGCTTCGACTACCTTCGCCTGTTGCTGCTCTTGTGCGCGGTAGATGCTGTACTCCAGGGGCCGCTTCTTATATTCGATTTCGAGCTCACCGTTGCTTTTCTCACGTACCTCGACGTGCGCGCCGCGCATGGTGTAAGACGGACGTTTAGTTTTGATTTGATAGATCACACTGTTATAGGAAAGCGTCAGGTTTTTGGAGAGCGTGCGCCGTTCACAAAGCACCAATACGCGCTCCAGGTCTTCACCTTTAGCCAAGGGGCGATGCGCTGATTCCGCGGAGCGTGGGACTACCGCAAAGCGCTGATTGTACTCAGCGATGAACTCTGGCAAGTAAGCATTGGCTGCCGCCGGTGAAGAAAGGTCACGCAAGCGTAGTTCTTTGGTGAGCCGATCCTGCAGCGTCTGATTGGCACGTTCCACTCTCCCTTTGGCCTGCGGTGAGTGTGCACAGATCAACTCAATGTCGAGTTCTTTGAGGGCACGCCCAAACTGCGTCAGCCCAGTGCCTGAGAGTGCATTCGGCATATTTACTCGGAAAACACCAAACTTATCGCTGTAGAAGGCCAACGGTTTGCCAAACGCGGTGAGGTAGGACCGCACGGCCGCGAAGTAATTGAAGGTCGTCTCGGCGGCGACGAACTGCAGATACATCAATCGCGAAGTGGCGTCATCAACGAACACCAACAGCGTGCACTTTGGTGCCCGACCCTCAAACCAGTCATGTGGTGAGCCATCGATCTGGACCAACTCTCCTAAACGCGCGCGCCGTTCACGCAACTGATGAATCACGGGACGACGCACCGCTTTGGCTTTCCAGAGTCCCTCGCCGATCAGCAACTGTCGGACCGTCTCAACACTCAGTGACACGCCCTCTATGGCCAGTTTTTCGGTCGCCAGTGTTGGCCCGAAATCAGGATAGCGCGACCGCAACAACTGCCGCGCTTTGTTGATTGTTTTCTCTGGTAACCGATTGTTCGAGGGCTGACTACGCCGTTTGGAAATCAGCCCCGCGGCCCCACTGCCCTGGTAAGCCTTGCACAGCCGCTTCACCTGTCGTACTGAGATCGACAATAGTTCCGCCGCCTGTCGTTGTTTGAGCGTCTTTCGTTTTACGCGTTGAATAACTTCCAGCCTGGTTAGCTCTTTCTGGCTCATCCGTAGTAGGGGCTCCACCTGCTCCGTACCTTTCGTGCTGAAGTTTCTGCTTCAGTACCACAAAAGGGGACATTTCAACTTTGGAGAAAGGTGACATTACTACTTTGGGCTAACACGTTCGGATCGGCAGCCTCGTAAAAGTATACTGTGGCTTCTTCTCGTTTTTATTAAGGGATAGCGCTCCCCACACTGGACAATCTTCGCAACTTTGTATTGACGCCTACGGCAGAAATGCTCAGTTTCTTTCAACAACTGGCATCGATGTCACCACGAACCGCTTTGAGGAATTCGGCTTCGTAGTTCCGGCATAAAGTGACGCAAGCAGATCTTCCGCTTCCAGGAGGCGGCTGCGCAGCCGAGACGTTAATCGCGCATCACACGGAGACGATTAACGGCCGGTCGCGCAGCCCGGGCCACCCGCCGCGTCGATCACGAAACACACGCGGCGCGGGGGTGTTCGTGGTCACATGCCTTCGACTTCCTCCTGGCCATGCCCGTTCGCCTCCGACATCCTCCGTCTCTTATACCTACTCCTCAGCGCGCCCGAGGCCCTGCGACTGGAGCCATTCGTCGATGAGCCGCCAGCCCTCGTGGTTGCGGAAGTGCGTGTTGAAGTCGTGGCCGACGCCTGCGAGCGACTGTACTGTCACGCTCGACGCGCTGGCGAAGTAGGCCGCCTCGCCCTCAGCCAGTGACGCCGGGAAGAGCACGTCGAACTCGCCCAACTGCACGAGCACGCGGCCGGTCGCCGCGCCGACGCGCGTGGCGGCAGGATCAAACATGCCGAGAATGCCAGTCGAAAGCTGCCCGCGTGCAAGCAAGTCGGAGAGGATGTTGTTGTCGTAAGCGATGACTTCGGGGTCGGCGCCCGGCGCGTAGTAGAAGGCTGCGGCGCGCACCTCGGGCGGGAGCGGGGCGTACTCGTACTGAAGCATCCCGGCGATGAGCCCCGCGGGAAGCGGCAGCTCGTGCGGGACGTGACCCATCCCGGTCGAGACGACGGCGTCGGCGTCGTGGTAAGTCGCCTGCTCGTAGATGGCGTTGATGGCCCCGAGCGAGTGGCCGACCGTCACGACGCACCCGAACGCGTAGCCGAGGCCGTCCTCGCCCGCGCGGAGTTGTGTGATGACTTGGTGGATGGTTGAGGCCGTCTGGTCGAGCGTCAGCAGGTCGCCGTCCTCGGGGCGCGTGCTCTCGCCGGTGCCGAGTTCGTCGATGGCGAGCACGGCATACTTACGCTCGGCCATGTAGCCCGCGAACGAGTACTCGTGCCCGTTGATGGTGGGCACGGCCCAATACTTGTGGTTGTATGTGGCCCCATGGATCGCGACCAGCAGCGTCCGGTCGCGGTAGCTGCCCTTGTAGTAAAGGTAGCCGACGACCTCGGCGGCGCTGCCGTTGGAGAGCGTTACGGGGAATGTCAGGCGCTCGACCTTGAGACTCTCGCCGGTCTCGGCCGCGGCGGCGATTCCGCTGAGCGAGAGTAGCAGGAGTGCAGAGACGAGGAGTCTGGAAATGTTGAAGGAAGCGAGGCTAGTACGATGGCGTTGAGTGATCATGAGTCCGCCTTTCTTTGTGATGTTAGGGCGCGCCACAAACCCCCGGCGCGCACGAGGTGGATGAGGGCACGGGCCACCCCTCGTTACGCCGCCCTCACTCGCGTTGCGCACGGTGTTACCCGGCTCTCACCCCTGGCTTGTGCTTTCCCACCACTAAAGCAACGAACGTTCCGTTCAACAGTGGGCCATGCTCGAAAGAAATTATCGATGCCGCTGCGGCGACGCCCGCGCCGTGCGGAGCCTCACGCAGGTCGTGCGTAAATTTCCGCCCGGTCTCGTCGGATCTTTGAAAACTTCGGAAACCAATACTGTGAGCTCAGAGTAGATTCCCGTCCGGTCCTCACTAAAGTAGGCATCTCTGCTAGTAACAACTCCGAGCACCACAACATCACTCTGCTGAGTCGGGAGAACTGATAACCCACGCCACCAAGCACCTGTTATTGGAAGTGGTTCAACGCCTTCTGGAAGTTCATCGTCTATGACGAAGACGATAAGAGTGTGACGACGACGTTCATGATGCCATTTGGCCCAAAAGAGTGGTCGTTGCCAGAGTCATACGAGTTCGCCTGCATATCAAAGGAGATTTGGGCAGTATGTACCATGCTGATTTTCCACCATACCGACACTAGAATTCCTCCACATTTCTAGCGGCACATTCTTCGTCAGTCTGAAATCGGTTGTTCCCGCCCGCTCGCGGCAAAATAGTGTATATTGCCGCACCAAGCGAGCCTCGCAAATCCAATCACACCACACGGATCGGTGAATCATGATTCAAACGACGATTATCGCACTTGCAGCGCTGACCTTGGCGCTATTACCTCCAACCTTTGGGCAAAACCAATCAACGAAAGACTATAAGCAGTCCGTCCCAACCGCTATTCGTGCCGCGCGATTATTGGACGTGAAGACTGGTGCGTTGATTAATAACGCCGTGGTGCTTGTAGAAGGCGAGCGGATCTCCGCAGTCGGGTCGGCGCTGTCCATCCCCGCAGGCGCAAGCATTATAGATTTGGGAGACATGACGCTGCTGCCGGGCTTGATAGATTGCCACACACATTTGCTGGCATCTCGTCTGACATCTCGCGATGGTGAATATGGAACGATGTTGTTGACCAAGTCGCAGGCTTATCGCGCGCTCGAAGGTGCATCGAACGCTCGTCGCACGCTTATGGCGGGCTATACCGCTGTGCGTGATGTGGAGAGCGAAGGCGCAGGCTATGCCGATGTCGCGCTACGAGACGCTATTGACCGCGGATTGGTCGAGGGACCGCGCATGAAGGTAGCAACCCGCGCCATTGCGGTAATAGGCCAGTACCAACCATTTGGTGTTTCACCCGATCTGCCCGACTTCCCGCATGGAGCGCAGATGATCAGCGGTGTAGAGGAAGCGCGCCGCGCTGTTCGCGAACAGATCGGGTACGGCGCAGACCTGATTAAGATCTATGCGGATTGGAGGTATCCCACGCTGACCATCGAGGAGATAAGCGTCATCGTGGAGGAGGCACACAAGGCGGGGCGTCGGGTTGCAGCCCATGCCACAACAACGGAAGGCATTCGCAATTCGGTCACTGCCGGAGTAGATTCGATCGAACACGGCTTTCGGGTTGACCGACCCACGCTGGAACTCATGAAACAGAAAGGCGTGTGGTGGGTTCCCACGTATGGACGTCGGTTCGAAAGTTTCACAGCAATCACGGATGATGAGATTCGCCGCAGGGCCAATGCAAGCATGTCAAACCTCCAAAAGATGCTGCAAACCGCGCGTGATCTGGGCGTTAAGATCGCCGCTGGCTGGGACGCGTCAACCGAGAAAGATCAAGGGGCCAATGCGCGAGACATCGTCGCATTGAACGCAGCGGGCCTTACCAATTTGGAAGCTCTCCGTGCGGCAACTATCAGTGGAGCAGAGTTGCTGGGTTGGCAGGATATGCTCGGCTCACTGGAACCCGGGAAACTCGCCGATATTGTTGCTGTAAGTGGGAATCCACTTACTGACATCAAACAGGTGGAACACGTGTTGTTTGTGATGAAGGGTGGCGTTGTAATAAAGGACGAGCATAAGGTCTGCAAGTAGGCGATTCACTTTGAACATCATTGAGCGATCAAGGGGGTTTTCGTCAAGCTCATCAACAAAGGTCACACAAAACTTGAGGCCACCTTGCGGTGGCCTCTTCTTCGATATTAAAGATAACTGCTCCCCACACTGGACAATCTTCGCAACTTTCTTTTGACCACAACCACAGAAGTGCTCAGTTTCTTCGAGCAGTTGCGACAAACGCGCTAAATCTGCCAGTCACTCCGAGTCGCGAGCATTGGCGGATAAGCGCGTCTAAGTTTGCAACGTGTAACCGTAGCAGCCCACAGTGGACAATCTTCGCAACCTGTTTTTGATGCCACGACAGAAACGCTAAGTTTCTTCCAACAACCCAGATCGAACTTTACTTACGCCCCTGTTTCAAGAAGAAGAACCAGCCGTCATAATAAATCGCCAACTGATCGCCTGCCGCTAACTCAAAGTAATATTGAGGGCGACCATTACACCGCAGGACGACATTCTGAATCTGCCCCTCCTTCACAGGATTTAACCCGTAAAAGTCTAACGTGCCTTTCTCACTAATTTCATTTCTCGCGAGTACATGCACCTCGAATGTATAGCTCACCCTCGGACATTGCGGATCGAAGAAGAGAAAGTCTTTGTCATAACGGACAGCTTTCCTGCCGAATGTAATCTTTTGGCCAATCTCCTTCTGGGCCAACTCGCGGTTTTCGCGACCGTGCCCGCCGACCTCCTCAAATTTATAAATCTCCCAGGTCCCATAGACAGATGCAGGAATCGTAGAGGTCGCTTTTCTCTGAGCGTGAGTAGCGCACATCAAGCTGAGCAACAGTACTGCGTTTGTAGCGATTTTGAACTTCACAATCTGCTTCCGGAGAAGTGTCTCGTGAACGACACGCCCATTGTTAACTATGATTCGTCAATTCTTTCAATAGCGCCCCCGCAAAGAGGCATTAACCTAAGTCAATATAAGTTTAAGGCCGCCCTGTGAGATTAACCTCTCAAAAAGCAAGCTTTCCTTACTTCTGGAGGTTTGGACCATAATCCCCAATCTGCTCCCCACACTGGACAATCTTCGCAACTTCTTTTTAGCGCCAGCGTCAGAAGTGCTCAGTTTCTTCCAGGAGTTTGCAAGCTAATCTTTCGGTAGATCCGATTCTCGGAATCTTAGGACCTTCTCTGTCCCATAATCCTCGATCTTCTTCCCTTCAATCGGTTTTTGAAAGGTAAAACTAAAACGAATAGCCTTACCGTTGCTCAAAATCTCGCGGGGAACCGCGAAGAGCACCGATTTGCCGGGTAACAAAATCACGCTCGATCCGAAATCAAAGCCATACGGTATAGGCTTGCCGTCCTTATCCTCCAAGCCCAGCCAAACGCTAATCTCTCTGTTGTCGCACAAACCAAAAAGTTTCTGGCCGTCCGGAAACTCATAGAAGCATTTTCGGTTTGGCAAATACATGCTTTGAGTTGGGACTGAAATCGGAACCGGCGAATCGTTGTGCAAGCGCAACCAAATAGCGCCGGCATCTGTCGCGGATTTCCTTACATTGCTCATCTTAGGGTTGTCTGATTCGGCGATCCTTTGCTCGCCTAAAGGGGTCATGTCACCGTAATGGTCGAACGTGATGTAGACCTTGTGGTTGTAAGGTTCATTCTCAATGTCGGCTAGTCTTTCGTTCTCCCTCTTACGGTTTAGAAAAGCGACACGCCGCGCCTCAGCGGCTTTCTTTACAGAAAATTCTTGTTCGTCAATCGGGAGCAGACTCCAGATCATCTTGCCGCTGTCAAGGTCAAACATGAGGATGTTCTGACCTTCACCTCCGGTGATGAATGTCTTACCGTCAGGATGAAAGGCAACCCGGTTATAGTAGGAATAGCCAACGTCAAACTCACCAATTGGTTGCTTAGATTCGATGCTCCAGAGTTGCCACCCACCCCACCAGGGCTTTGCCAGAAAGTGTTCTTCATCCGGACAAAAGACCAGATTGTCGAGTTGGTCTATAAGAACAAATTCCTTGATCGTTTCATTGGTTGCGGCATGAACTAATCGAAAGGGCTTTTCGTATTCTTGGACTAAGGCGAATTTCAGGCTCGGACTCAGAACTCTCTCCCTGTTGTTTTCGAAGTGGTTTTCCTCTTTCGTCTCTTTGAGCTTTACACCACGCTCAATGTCCCAGACAATTGTTTCCTTCTCACTTCTTGACGTAAGTGTCTTCCCCTCTTCGCTAAACTCGACTGATTCAATCTCTTCCTCGTGACCGTGAAGCGAGAAGAGAACGGTCTTGCTTTGTGTCTCCCAGATGCGAACTATCCTATCGGCGCTACCTGAGGCGAAACGGCGTCCGTCGCTGCTGAATGCGAGAGACTTGACTACTCCTGGATGGCCGACGAGCCAACCGCGTCGCTTGCCTGTCCGGGTATCGAAGATTTGAACTCCATCCGCGCGATAGGACGGAAAGGTCGCAATCAAACTGCCATCGTGGTTCAAAACGCCATCGTCGAATTCATGGAACCTTCTTTTTCTGCTGGTGCGGATGTCGAAGATCTCCGAGTCGGGTAAGACGAGAATTCTGTTGTCTTCGCTGAAATCCACTCTTCGGCTGTTTTCTTCTCGATCGATTGTTCTGATAACCTGCCCCGTGTTGACGTTCTTAATCACAAGGTTCTTCCCGCATTGCGCTGCAACCACGGCAAAGTCTGAGCTGTAAACAATGCTCGTGCGGTTTCTGCCCGCAGGGATACAGGCTGAGAGTTGCTTTGTTGTGACGACCTTGAACTCATTGGTTGACCAAGTTGTTATTTGACCGAACCCATTACCAGTCCGGAAGTGATTTCCATCCATGAATCGGATCGCGCTGATGTCCTTCTGAGTAGCGCTTAGATCCTTCACGAGTTTTCCGTCGGCGAGACTCCAAACTTTGAGCTCTGATTTCCAATCCCCGAGACCTGCCGATGAAACAATCATTTTCGCATCCGGGCTTATTGAGATGGCAGTCACGCTACCTGCGTGTGCTTTTAAGTTCCAGATGAGTCTTCCGCTCGCCGCGTCCCAAAGTTGAAGCTTCCCATTGTCAGTGCCCGTGACAATGAGCCTTTGGTCATTGGTCCAGTGAGAATGACGTATCGAATAAAGCTCCAAATCATCCTGCAGAAAACCCAGGTCGCTTTTCCAGAGCACCCTTTCGGCGGCCACATCCCACAACCGCAAACCGTTTTCATCGCCGGATGTAGTTAGAATCAGATCATTTCTGGGACTCCAACTCAGTCCACTGACGAGATCTCCGTCTCCCGTCTGAAAGGGATACTTTTCGGTCTGAGCCAGACAATAACTGGAGACCACAAAGAAGAAGAGAATGGCTAAAAGGGCTTTGTTCATCGAGGTCTCTGGGTGAAAGAACTCGCAAAGGCCTGTTCGAGAACAGGGAAATCCGACGACGCCTCTTTTGATGCGTTTCCAAGTCAGAAAGTTCCATCATTAAGCGGATTGCCTGTGAAGTCTGGGACTTTTACTTCGATACTGGATGACGCGATTGATGCATTTCTGTGAGTAGTTATCCTCCCACCGAGAAATGGCAAAGGCCCGTCATGCTGGTTGGCTCTTGCTTGAATTTGCTAGGAATCTATACTCCCCACACTGGACAATCTTCGGTGCGCCAAGCAAAGCTTGGTGTTTCTGATTGGGTGAAAGTCCCAATTGAGTAAGGTCTAACCAACCACTCATACCGAGTGTTGCAGTCGTCGAGGAAGTGAATCAATCATCGAACGAAACGACTGAAGCGTACACAGGGCATCACATAGGCCGTAAGAGAGACCGCACTCTCTGAAGCTTGATATAGCCTCGTCAAGTCCAACAAAGCAGACGGCGATGGAGTCGA
>Ga0134121_10000742_pt1 | contig 34375 bp, 25 predicted proteins | sample KB301_FD_96463 | JGI IMG/M metagenome (GOLD analysis project Ga0134121, IMG submission 96463) | Terrestrial soil microbial communities without Nitrogen fertilizer from Kellogg Biological Station, Michigan, USA - KB3-0-1 | ecosystem: Environmental > Terrestrial > Soil > Unclassified ...
CCCCGGAGGAGCCTGGCCTTCTTCAGATGATCGCCCACCGTGCGAAGCTCCCGCGGACACCCCTGTGGGGGCGGCATCGGGGCAGTTAGGCGCAAATGGTAAAAGGGCAACTCGTCTCCCGGGAGAAGAGGGCCGGGGTGATGAGGGTCCTACCCCATAAACCCCAAATCCGGCACCGCAAACCGCCCGAGGTTGGGCAGCACCAACGGCAGGTCGCTGTCCGCCACTCCGAACCAGCAGGCGAGGGCCGCCGAGTACTCGTCCACCGAGGTGGTTGGGATCCAGCGGCCGTCGCCGGCGTCGTTGGGTCCGTTGAGGGCGAGCGTGGGGAACTGGCCGCCGCGCACGGCGCCGCTGAAGTGGTAGCTAGGAAATTGGGCATGGCGTCCGTCTAGCTGACCGAAGCAGGGATGACCAAGCGAAGGTATTCCTCTTCAGGCATTACTGGTATCCTGTGCCTATACGAGCACATCGGGTGGATTCGAGCGAGGTTCTATACGCCACTTCTCGCCAAGCCACACACCAGTGGAAGTTTCCAAGGAGCAGCTCCATGACCAGGAGTCCGAGAGTGCTCTGTACACTGGTTTTGGTCCTAGTTGCTCTCGCTTGGTCGGGCTGGAAGGAGAAGGTAATGTTAGCGTCCAGCCCACGGCGGTCCGTAGAGCCACGTCTTTCCGGGGAGGAGGCCTATACACTCTGCGAGCCGCTGTCGGATCCGCATCGCCTGATTCCGAAGGCCCGCTGTGGGGCAATCAAACGGGTGGCCAGCAAGTCGATTTTTTCTCTTCCCCAGCAGGCCAATCGCGGTGGGGATGGTGGAGAGAGCGCCCCTCGTTTATCCAGGACGGCTGATCGAGCCACCGTGGAGGCGGCCGTCCGTAAACTAGGAAAATCCTCCCACAGCACCCCTTCCGACGCAGGTCTCCTCAGCGATCTTGCCGCAGGATACCTCTTGCGCGCCGAGGAAAGAGACGATCCCTTCGACCTGGTCTTGGGCCTTGAGGCCGCGGACCACGCCATCGCAGCGGACCCTCGGCTGCCGGAGGCCCGGTTCAACAGAGCTCTTCTTCTAGAGAAGCTCTATCTCAGGATCGAAGCTTGGCGAGCTTGGCAGGACTACCTGAATCTCGATGACCGGTCCGGGTGGGCCGAGGAGGCGCGCGCACGGGCGGAGTCCGATGTCCAACGTCCTTCGCAGGAGACGGACTGGGAAGCCGACAAGGTACGGCTTCAGGCAGCCTCTCTCCAAGGCGACCAGAAAGGCGTCGAGGAAATCGTGATTTCCGAGAAGCAGTCCGCGCGCGAGTACGCGGAGCAGCAGCTCATGGGGCTTTGGGCAGAAGCCTGGAGAACCGGGAAAGTATTCGAAGCCGAGCGCTACCTCAGGACGGCACGGGCGATCGGCCATGCGCTCCAGCGATTTGGAGGAGACGAGATGGTCGCGGGTTCTGTCGCTGCGGTCGACTCGGCCATCTCAGATCGAGACCAGGAGAGATTGAAGCTTCTCGCGGACGGCTATCGCGCTTTCAGCATCGGACATCCTCTCTACAAGCGTTATGAGACCAAGCGAGCACTGGAGCTGCTCACTCTGGCCCAGGCTGCCCTGGCAAAAGCCGGGAGCCCTCTCGCGCGCCGAGTCGCCTTCTTCATCACCTGCGGCGAATACCACCTCGATCACTTCGCCAAGGCCCGAGCCGAGCTCGATGAGCTCTGGAAGGAGAACGAAGACCAGCCCTTCCCAAGCCTCCTCGGACACATCACTTGGATGCAGGGACTGACGCGCTTGGTACAAGGAAATCCCATCGAGGCAAGGTCGTTTTATGAACGTTCCCTTGTTTTCTTCCAGAAGGTGAAAGAGGAGGAGAATGTACTCTCCCTGAATAGTCTAGTGGCCGAGATCCTGGATCAGCTAGGACGGAACCGCGAAGCCTGGACGTATCGCTATACGGCCTTACGGTCTGCGCACCGGCTCCGCGATCCACAACTCATCTACCTTACGTTCAGTACCGCGGCTCAGTCGGCTTTCAAGCAGGGCCGGGTGGCCATCGCTCTCGACTACCAAGACGAGCTCCTGCGGCGGATCCTCTCGTCCAAGAATCATACCTTGCTGGCGGACGCCTGGCTCGTTCGCGGGCTCCTGCGGGAACGGCTCGGGAATCGAGATCGTGGTTTGCTCGACCTCGCTCGCGCTAGACAGGAGGTCGCAGCCCAGACAGACGCAGGCATCCGGCGAGATCTCTTAGCCGATCTGGCGATGATCGAGGGAGAGGTTTCCGTCGAAACAGACCCTGGGAAGGCAGTAGGTCTCTTTACGTCCGCCCTCCAGGTGTACGAGGAAAACCGCCAGGTCCTCCAATCGATGATGGCTCACCGAGCCAGAGGGCACGCCCATCGCAAAGTGGGTTCTCTGGACCTTGCCGCTATGGACATCGAAGCCAGCCTGGCAATTTACGAGAAGCTTGGAGAGAATGCGTCGGGTGGGACCCGCCTTGCATTTCTCGCCAGGACGAAAGAGATCTTCGACGAGGCGATTTCTTTCGAAGCGCTCGACAGGCATCGCTCCGAAACGGCGTTCGCCTACGCCGATCTCGCCAGGACGCGAGTGCTGCCGGGCGCGATCTCGAATCTGCACAAGGGCCTGAATCAGGGGGAGCTCTTGCTTGCAGAGGGGGCGTCGCTCTCGCCACAGGAAATCCGCACTTCGCTCCCGGAAGGGACCGTGCTCGTGCAGTATCGGGCTCTTGGAGACCGGGTGCTAATGTGGGTCGTGCAGCGAGACGGGATCGAGTCGTTCGAGACTCCAATCCTCCTCGACCATCTGCTGGCTCTCATCGAACACGCCAGATCCTCGCCGGAGGAGACTCGTGAGCTTTCCCAGGTTCTCCTGTCTCCCTGGATGCCTCGAATCCAGCCCGGAGAACGGCTCGTATTTGCCCTCGACGAAGTCCTCGATGCCGTTCCGTTTTCCTTGCTGAAGGAGATCCGAACCGACCGTTATCTCTTGGAAGGTCATGAGATCTTGATCACTCCCAGTGCGACTCTTTACATTCGCGCTCTGGCGAAAGAAAAGAGGAAAAGAAGCGCGCCTCATTCTGAGCCAGGCCTCGTCCTGGGGAACCCCTCTTTCGACCACACGCGCTTTGGTTTGTCTGATTTGCCGTCTGCCGAAGCCGAGGCGCGGAGGATTGCCGGAATGTATCCGGGCTCGCAACTTCTCTTGAAGAGTGCCGCTACGCGTAAGTCTTTCTTGGAAGGGGTGCAACGCTTCTCCTGGATTCACTTTGCCGGCCATTCGGTCATCAACCGAGACCAGCCGCTTTTCTCGATGCTCGTCCTGGCGCCGGCTCCCGACGGCGGCGATTCGGGTGTGCTCTATGGCCATGAGATCTACAGCCTGAAACTCGCGTCCACTCGGCTGGTCGTCCTTTCTGCTTGTGACACCGGCAACGAAAGTGGCTCCGATGAGGGCTCCACGAGCATCGCGCGGGCGTTTCTGGCCGCGGGAGTACCCGCCGTGGTCGCCAGCCTTTGGGCGACCGACGATCGCGCCTCCGCTGAGCTCTTTGCAAGGTTCCATGAGCGCCTTCGGGTTGGTGACGATCCCGCCAAGGCTCTCCGCTTCGCGCAGCTCAGCCTGCTGAAGTCTGGCATTCCATCTCTGCAACAACCCTCCAAGTGGGGGGCGTTTGAAGTGATCGGTGCGAGTGTCCACTGAGCAAAGCATTGATAGGAGGGATCTACCATGCCCGTGTTCCGTATCATCTTCTCCGGCCTCTGTGTCTTCGTCCCTCGGGATGGATCGTTCGATGAGCCTAAGAATCAACCCGACGAGGTAATTGTCCTCCTCCCCAACGCCATCGAGCCTTGTGTGCTACCCGACGTGGATCAGATTCTCGCTCCTCATTTCCCTCTGCTGGTGTTCAATCGGCGGAACCTAAGGCTCACGGATGATCACTCTCCTTTCCTTGCCTTCCATCAACCGGGAGAGAGGAGCGACCGGGGTGCAAGTCTCTTGTTCCGAAGGGACCTGAAAATCTCAGTTGATGGGGAGGCCCCGGTGCCGAGCAGAGTGGTGGGGAGTCATCCGCCTAACATCGGCCCTGGTTCGCACGGCGACCCTCCTGATGAGGACATCGACAATTTGCTCCGCTTCGAGGAAGTCGCAGGCAGCCCTTGTATAATCCAACCTGACCTTTTGGACGACCTTAAAAGCAGTGAATTGCGGATCATTGCCCGCATCCAGATAACCACCGGAACTCTTCGGGTTTTCGAGTTAGAGGACGAAGGGTGGAGGCTTGAGACGCGTTCCAAGATAGCCCGGGCTCTCCACCCTAAAGATAAAGCAAAAGAGGATAGAACATGCTGCGAATGCTACTCCCATCTCCTCTGCTGCGATCAGCCGCGCGCGGAAAGGCTTCTTGTAGACCGCGATTACAAAGATGAAGAAGATGAAGAAGATGAAAAGTATAAAAAAGACCTCACCCTTGCCACTAAGATAGCTCTGGAGCTCGATTTCGATCAGGAGGTGGCCATCATTTCGCATCGCTTTGGTGGTAAAGATCCGAGGCGACTCGTCTTTGTGCCGCGTACCGACCGGCCGCAGGACGACGTGGAGATCGAGATCAGAAATCTGGAGCCCAACGACTTGCTCGGTGTTCCGGAAGACCCCCCCCTCCCCGGCACAATAGACCCAGACTACTCGATCTATTACAAAGTCATCGAGTTATATCCGGAGCCAGGGATGCACCCCAAGCCCAAGCTACTTCTCAAATCACGATTTTTTTCAGGGGGAGGTTACGGTAAGCCCTGCACGCCCACTCGGATACTGGAGGAGTTGCCAGCATCGAGATCTGCTTCATCCCGGCATCTTACCGTCGATGCCCCCCCTGAGCACGAGGTCGCCCCATTGCTCACGCAGTTGGGAACCGGGTCAGAAAATCCCCCGGCCAGAACCGGTAAGCGGTCGCCTCAATCGCGTGGGAGGCGTGCGAGAAAATAGGGCTCGTTCTCTGTGCTTATACAGAGTAAACAGTTCCCTACCAGGACCCGGTTTGTGGCTGATCCCGTAGGGAACACCTTCGGTTAGCCCAGGGATTGAAATCAGATTTCAACCCCGGGCACCCCTCACCCCATGAACCCCAAATTCGGCACCGCAAACCTCCCGAGGTTGGGCAGCACGAGCGGCAGATCGCTGTCCGCCACTCCGAACCAGCGGGCGAGGGTCGCAGAATATTCGTCCACTGAGGTGGTTGGGATCCAGCGGCCGTCGCCGGCGTCGTTCGGCCCGTTGAGGGCGAGCGTGGGAAACTGACCGTAGAACTGGCCGCCGCGCACGGCGCCGCCGAGGACGAAGTGATGGCTTCCCCAGCCGTGGTCGGAGCCGGTGCCGTTGGGGAGGTAGGTGCGGCCGAAGTCCGAGGCCGTGAAGGCGGTCACGGTGTCGGCGATGTGCAGCTCGCTCATCGCGGCGTCGAAGGCGGTGAGGGCGCCGTCGAGCTCGGCGAGCAGATCGGCCTGGGTGCCGTCGAGCGAGGTCGTCCCGATCTGGCCGCCGTGCGTGTCGTAGCCCTGGGCGGCGCAGAAGAAGACTTGCCGGCGCAGCCCCAAGCTCTCACGCACCGAGATGAGTTGCGCGATCATCTTGAGCTGTGCCCCAAGGTCGGTGTCTGGAAATTGAGTCGTCATCGCCGGCGCTCCGGCCAGGGCGCCGGACAGCAGCTCCTGGTTGTCCAGCGCGCGTCCGAGGATCGCACTGTAGCCGCGCTCGAAAAGGTTGCCATAGCTCCGTGCCAGCAGGCTGCGGATGGCGTTCGAGGACGCGTCGGGTCCCTGGTCCTGGGAGACGTAGGAGGTGAGACCCACCGGCCCCTGGGACGACACCTGGTATTGCGTGATGACGTTGCCCACCTGGAAGGTGTTGGTGCCGGCGAGCGAGATGGACATCGAGATGCGGGCGTTTTCGTTGAGCGAATGCAGCAGGTCTGCGGTACGCCCGCCCCAGCCGGTGCGCGCCGGCTGATCGGGCAGCGAGGTCTGCCAGTGCAGCGTCTGGTCGCTGTGCGAGAAGAGCTGCGGCGGCACCGCCACGCTGTGATTCAGATACTCGTCACGAGTGAGCGGCGCGAGCAGCGGCCCGACGTTGGCGACCACCGCCGCCTTGCCGCCGTTGAACAGACCCTGAACTCCCTTGAGGCTCGGATGGAGGCCCCACTGCCGCGAGTCGCCGGGCGGCGGAACGAGCGGTGTCAGCGGCAGCAGCGAGCTCTGTGGCAGCGCCAGGGCGTCGCGAGTGGCAGCGTAGCTCGCATAGTCGCCCGCGAGAGTCGGCACGAGAACGTTGTTGCTGTCGTTGCCGCCGTAGAGAAAAACGCAGACGAGGGACTTGCTATCGGCGAGCGTCGCCGCGGCGGCGACCCGCTGCAGATCGAAAATGGTATTGGCCAAGGCGGTCATGCCGACCGCGGCGCAAGCGGACTGGCGGAGGAACTGACGGCGCGTGGAGCCGGGAATCTCGGTCATCTTGATTTCCTTCATTGGCCACCTCCTACTTCTGAACCACGGATTCGGGAGTCAGGCTGGCGAGCCACAGGAGCGTGAGCACCCGGTTGTCGGCTTGACGCGGAAAATCAGGATCGGCGAGAGCGGTGCTCAGTGTGGCGCGCGTCGGGTCGGACATCGCGCCGGCAAAGAGCACCAGGCTGACTTTGTCGAGCAGAGCGGCGTCGGTGGGCGCCTGCGGCGGCTGGAAGGGCGCCAGGTTGAACATCAGCGGTCCGGTCTGACCGCCGCTGCCGAACAACGCGCGATAGACGTTGGCGGCGCCGACGACCGTCGTCTCGGTGGCGATCTGGAACTCCGGCGAGACGAGGCCTGCCTGCGCGATCTCTCCCGGCAGCGCATAGCTCGGCTCGAAGAAGTTGAACACCGTCGGAGCGCGAAGGGGAATCTGTCCCAGACCGAGGCCTTGCCGGTCGATGTTGAGGCGCCACTGCCCGTTGCGCGGCCTGGCGTCGAGAGTGCGCAAGGTCCCCAGGAAGCGCACGAGCGGCTCGCGCAGGTGTCCGTCGTCCGGCCGTGCGGCAGTTAGCGTCGCCCGCGCCTCGTAGTCGAGAAGGATGGCGCGCAAGACTGCCTTGAGGTCGCCCCGCACTCCCGAGCCGTTGTTGGCGAACGCCTGGCCGCAGCGATAGACGTACGCCGGGGTGGGATTGCTGGTCACCAGCCGCTGGATCAGGAACTGGCAGAAGAAGGGCCCGACGTTGGGGTGGTGAAAGAGCAGGTCGAGTGACTGCTCGAGATCCGCCTGCGCGCTCTGCCCCGCCGGCAGGACGACGCCGTCGAGCAGCTTCTTCTCGCTGGTGTCGTGATACGTCGCCCAGGCCTGCATCGGGATCCGATAGTTGCGGACCCCGCGGAAGAAGGCGTTGGGATTGTGCTGATTCTGGCCGCCGAACGTCCAGCCGCTGAAGGCGCGCGCGAACGCTTCGACCTCGGCCTGGTCGTAGGTCGGGATCGGCTGGTTGGCGGTATCCAGGTGCAGCGTGCCGTCGGGATGGAGCTCGTAGAGGCCGATCGAGAAGAGCTGCTGGATCTCGCGGGCGTAGTTCTCGTTGGGCTTGACCCCCAGCTCCGGGATCGTCTTGCTGCTCCCCGCCATGTCGAGGTATTTCCCCATCGTGGGGCTGAGCGTCACCGCCTCGAGCAGGTCATGGAAATTGCCGAAGGCGTTCTGCGCCAACAGATCGAGATACGCCGCCAGACTTTCAGGCAACTTGCGCAGGTCGGCATCGCGGTCGGAAACGACAAAGAATTCGGAGAGCGCAAAGGCAACGCGCTGACGAAGCTGATCCGGCCCCTGAACGGCCTGACTGAAATACGACTCCCGCACCAGCTCCGTCGTCGGGTCCGTGCCTGCCGGCAGTTGCGATACCAACTGGTCGTAGGTTGCGAGATGGGAAACCCTGGGCATCGCGAGCTGCTGGTTCAGCCAGGGTGTGAAACCTTGCTGCTGGAGGGCCTCAGCCTCGCCGGGCCGCAGCCCATAGGTCGCCTGGAGGAGGAAGCGGGCGGCGTCGGCTTGAGTGGGCGGGCCTGGCGGAAGAGCCGGCGGCGCGGGCGGCGGCGTGAAGGTCTGGCTGCCGTTCGTCTGGCGGAAGAACCCTTTGATCTCCCCCGCCGGAAACGCCGCGGTGTGGAGATTGAGATAGCACTGCCCGCCGTGCAGCGCGGCGAGAATCGCCGCCGTGTCGAAGGCTCCGGCCGGCACGATATGCCAGACCCGCGAGCCGTCGGCCTGGGGCGCCGTGGTGTCGATGTCGAAGAGGATGGTGCCGTCCGGACCGTGAATGTGCTCGCTGGTGATCGGACCGGTGAGACCCGAGAAGGTGAAGCGCAGCACGGCGTTCTTCTGGTCCTGCGTCAGGGTCAGAGTCGAAGAGCCGGAGCCGCCGCTCCCGGCGCCGGCCTGCGGGGTGAGCGTGGCGAGGAAGAGGGTGCCGCCGGTTTCAGGCGGCGGTGGCGGCGGCGAGCTGACCGTGTAGACGCCCGAGGTGACGAGGCTCGCTTTGAGCCCCTTCTTGTAGGCGAAAGCTTTGACCGTGGTCTTGGCGGTGAGCTGGAGAGGAGCGTGGTAGACCGGGCTCTTGGTGCGGGATGGGCTGGACCCATCCGTGGTGTAGTAGATCGTTGCGCCAGCCGTGGCGCTGGTCATCGTGACGCCGATCGGCGCCGGATAGGCTCCAGGTTTGGGGGCAAAGACCGGCGCCGCCACGGTCGCCGACTTGTTCGCCGAGCTTGTCAGGTCCGGCGGGTTGAGAACTTGTTTAGCCTCCTGAGCCAGCGCCGGCACTGCCAGCCAGAGCAGGCTCGTCAGCAAAGCTCCGCCTCGATATCCCATAGTGCGCCCTCCGATCTTGCTTGCACCAACGGGTGCTGCTGGCGGGTGAAACCACCGAGCCGGCGATTTCCTGCGGGTGCAAATGCATGTTCGGCTATGAAGTCGGAGGCGGCTGCCAAGGCAGCCGTCCTCGCTTCCTACCGCAACCCCGAAGGCAAGCGCGGCGAGGAGATCAGCTTTGCGAACTCGTCCCAGCGCTTCTGCGGGTGATCGGCGGTGCCGCCGCGCTTCTCGATGTACTCGCGCACCAGGTCCTGCCCCAGGTTGTAGTTGATGACGTAGCTCCGGTATTGCTCGATGAAGCGCACCCGCTGCGCGGCGCGCTCGGGAGACATGAGGCCGTAGCGCACCAGCCAGGCTTCGGCGTCCGGACGGGTGATCTTGCCATCGAGAAAGCCGCGCGCCGCTTCATTGCCGGCGTAACCGAGCTGCTGGAGGAGGTCCCGGACTTCGGCGTAGCGCGCCGCCGTGGTGGGATCGAGACCGGCCAGCGGATAGAGCTTTTCGCGCTCGAAGGCCGTCCGCTCCGCGCCGGGAAAGGCGACGTCGATGCCAAAGTTGGCTGTTCCCTCGGCGATGAGTGACTGCGGGGAAAAAAGTGGATAGACGGAGAACTCGGGCCAGCCGCGGCCGCGCACCAAGTGCTCCTCGAGCAGGGCGTTGTAGACGTGGTGTCCCGGATATCCCTCGTGGCAGGCAAGGTCCACCGCGCGATCGATGAAGATCGGCAGGTCCGTGTTGACCTGGATGAGGCTGTGGAAGCCGCCCTTGTACCAGTTGTAGCCGCTCCACGATTTGTTGGTGACGTATTCGACGACGAAGCTCTCGCCCGCCGGCAGCTTGACGTGCTGAGCGGTGCGTTTCCGGCATTCGGCCACCGCTGCCTGGAACACGACGTCGAGGCGGTCGCGGGGGATGACGAAGCGCTGGTGAAAGGCTTCCACTCGCTGCGGCAGCGAGCCGTCCCCCGGCACCAACTTATCGAGCCGGTCGAGAATCTGCTGGAAGTGCTCCGCGCCGTACGTCGGCGCCACGGCGTCGTAAAGAGCTTTCGACTCCTGGTCGAAAGTCATCTTCTTGCCCGCGACGAGATCGATCCGCGCCACCATGGACTGCAGTTGCCGCAGCAGATAGGCATGCCGCAGATGTTCGATCTCATTCGCCTGCTTGCCCGGCGCATGCTTCTCAACGTCACCGATCAGCGTCTCGGCTTCGGCGTGGATTTCGGGCAGTGGCCGCTTGTGGGCTTCGGCCTCCGCGCGCCACTCCGGCGGACCATAGTAGGCGTCCACATAATCGGCGTCGTGCTGGCCGACGGCGAGCACCAGCTTGACGTAGGACTCGGCGGCACGATTCATGGAGAAGGAGTCCTTTCGCTCAAGATTGGCAGTGGGAGCTGCGGCCATGCCGGCCAGCAGGATGAGGATGATCAGAAACGCGGGGAAACGGGCAAGCGCGGCCATGGCCGGGCGAGCTTAGCACGGGGCTTCGTAGGCTCCCGAGGTCTCAGAGTCCGGGAGTTCTTGACTCACTTTGTCTCCTTTTCTCCACCTGCTGTACCTGGAGAGGTAGAGAGGCTTTTCTGAGTTGGAGCGGCGAGGATCGTCATTTTTCTAAGTCTTGGCGATGCTCCCTGTAAGGAAAGGCTTGCACTTTGCGACCGCCGATGGTCGGCGGCCGTTCTTCCGGTCCGGAGAGGACGAAGGAGACGTGCATGAAGCGTTTCATGGCGATCGGACTCTTGCTCCTGAGCGCGGTAGCGGTTCCCGCCGCTGCCTCAACGTTTCTCAAGATGACCCAGAAAGATCTCGTCCAAAACTCAGGGGCGGTGATCCAGGGTCAGGTTCTCAAGGTGAGCTCCTTCTGGGAGCCCACGGGCCGGATCATCGTGACGGAAGCCATGGTGAGAGTGGAGGAAAAGGTTTATGGCGAGGCGCCGTCGGTCGTCGTCGTCCGCACCTTCGGCGGCACGGTGGGCGACTTCACGGTCGAGGCTCACGGCTTCCCGACGTTCCGCGTCAATGACCGGCTCCTGCTCTATCTCGAACCCGAGAAGGACGGCGTGACGCGCGTGGCCGGTTACCAGCAGGGCCAGTTCCACGTCGTGCGACAGGGCGGTGTGGAGATGGCGATTCCGGCGACCGGGGACGATGCGAGCGTGGTGACCCGGGACGGGCGCGTGGCGGCACCAGCCCAAGCCATCCGCCTCGACCTGCTCAAGGAATCCATCCGTGGCGAGGCGCGTCGCGCCGGCCGGCTCGAGAACTAACGGCTCGCTTCCAAGGAGACTCGAACCATGAAGATTCAGTCGAAAGTCGCGACCTTCGCCGTCCTCGCCTGCCTCGGCGCGAGCAGTGTGTTTTCCTACGTCCTGTTGAGCCCCCGGCGTACCTGGGACAGCCCGCCGACCCTGATCGTCGACAACCGCGGCATTCCCAGCATCGCCGACGGCGATCTCGGACGCACCCGCATCCGTAATGCCATCGTTTCTTCTTCGGCCTGGAACGGCGCCGGCACCGGCAACCGCGTCAACGCCACCGTCGGCTCCGTGTCGGCGTGGCGCATGGGCGACGGCAGACCGATGCTCAACTTCCGCGACCCGGTGGGGGCCTGCACCGGCAACTGCCTGGCCGCCACCTTCACCGGCTTCTTCCAGTCTCGCGGCAATGGCACCAACCGCATCACCGACGCCGACATGGTCACCCATTACAATGGCTTCGACTGGGCCACGGCGGGCGAGGCGTGCTCGGGCAGCGAGATCTTCGCCGAAGGCGTCTTCGTGCACGAGACGGGGCACCTGCTGGGCCTCGGCCACAGCACCGTGTCCGGCGCCACCATGTTCCCCACGGTCAGCTTCTGCAACAACGGCCCCGCCACCATCGAGGCGGACGACCGCGCCGGCATCAACGACCTGTACTAGACCCTTCCGCGGCAGCGGCTGTTGCGACGGGGGCCTTCGGGCCCCCGTTTCCATTTCGGGATATCGTCTTCCAAGATGCCTCTGACCTTGGCAGAGGAGAGCCGATGAGCGACGCTACCAACCCGGACCGAACGGACGCCACGAACCGTGCCGGCGATTGGCTGCTGGCCGGAATCGCTTTGGCAAGCGTGATCCTTCACGTCGCCGTTCTGCGCTCCTACGGCTGGTTTCGTGACGAATTCTACTACGTGGTCTGCGGCAGGCACCTGGACTTCGGCTACGTCGACCATCCGCCGCTCGTGGCGCTGGTCGCCCGGCTGGTGACGTCGATCTTCGGCGATTCCCTGGCGGCGCTGCGCATGGTCGCGGTCCTCGCCGGTGCGGCCGTGATCTGGCTGGCCGGCCGCATCGCCCGCGAGATCGGCGGCGGAACGTTCGCACAGGGTGTGGCGGCGCTCTGCGTCCTGATCGCTCCGACCTATCTCTTCAACTTCCATGAGTTCTCCCTCAACTGCCTGGACGTCCTGTTCTGGACCCTCGGCGCCTTCGTCGTGGTCAGAATCTTGAAGACCGGAAACCCGAGACTCTGGCTCGTCTTCGGGCTGCTGATGGGGCTGGGGCTCGAGAACAAATACAGCGTGCTGTTTTTCGGCTTCGGCGTCTTCGCCGCTCTGCTTCTGACCCCCGAGCGGCGATGGCTTCGCACGCCCTGGCCCTGGCTCGGCGGGGGCATCGCCCTCCTTCTCTGGACCCCCAACCTGATCTGGGAGGTCGTTCACGGCGGGCCGACCCTCGAGTTCATGCGCAACGCCACGGCCCACAAGAACGTGGCCTTGTCGCCGGTGCAGTTTTTCCAAGAGCAGATCCTTCAAATGCACCCAGTGACCTTCCCGCTCTGGTTGGCGGGTCTCGCCTGGTGTGTTTTCGCGCGGACGGGCAGACCCTGGCGCGCCCTGGGCTGGATCTATCTGGTGGCGTTTGCCGTGCTGGCGACGCAGAATTCGAAAGCCTATTACCTGGCTCCCGCCTACCCCATGCTCTTCGCGGCCGGCGCCACGGCTCTCGCTGCGGGGATTCGGCGCCCGGGCTGGAGATGGCTGCGGCCCGTCGTCGTGGTACTGCTCGTCGCCAGCGGAATCGCGACGGCACCGTTGACGTTGCCGGTGTTGCCGGTCGACACGCTCGTTCGCTACCTGGCGGCAATGAACATGAAGCCCAGCAGCGGCGAGAAGAAGGTGATCGGCGACCTGCCGCAGTACTACGCCGACATGTTCGGCTGGCCCGAATTGGTGGCAGAGCTGGCGCGAGTGTACCGGTCGCTGCCGCCGGAGGAGCAGGCGCGCGCGGTGGTGGTGGGCCAGAACTATGGGGAAGCCGGAGCCGTGGACGTCCTCGGCCGCCCGCTGGGATTGCCGCCAGCCGCCAGCACGCACAACAACTATTTCCTCTGGGGGCCGCCGCCCCCAAGCCGGGATATCGCGATCGTCATCGGCGCGGAAGAAGAAGGCCGGCGGCTCTGCAATGACTTCCGGCCCGCCGGGAAGTTTCACTGCGAGCACTGCATGCCCTACGAGAACGATCAGACGATCTCCATCTGCCGTGGCTCCAGGGTGCCCTTCGCCGAGCTCTGGCCCCGGCTCAAGCACTTCGATTAGGAGGAGGAATTTGTCCGCCCATTCCCTCCGTCCCCGGCTCCGCATCCTCCACCACGAGGCGATCGCCCTGGGACCCGGCAAGGCCGATCTCCTGGAGGCCATCGAGCGCGCCGGCACCCTGGCCGAAGCCGCGAAGCTTCTCGAAATGTCCTACATGCGAGCCTGGAAGCTCCTGCAGACGATGAACGCCTGCTTCCGCGAGCCCCTCGTCGCCACCGCCCGCGGCGGCTCCGTGCACGGCGGCGCCGCCCTCACCGAGACCGGCCGCACCGTGCTCGCCCTCTACCGTCGCATGGAGGAGGAGAGCCGGAAGGCGGTGGAGCCTGCCTGGGAGGAGATGCAGAAGCTCCTCGCGGAGTGATTCCGTTATCCTTGACGAAATATAACGGCGCTGCTAGCCTCTCTCCCCGAACCTATCCAAGAGGGGGGAGAGAAGAGATGCGCTACGCCATCCACACCGTGCTCGCTCTGACGCTTGCACTGCCCGCGCTCGCCGGAGCCCAGACGCTCGGCGAGGTCAAGCCGGCGGGCAAGGAGCCGTCGCTGACGATCGGCGGCTTCATCCAGGCGCAATTCGACGACGGCGACAAGGGCGACAGCCGTTTCGCCAACGACAACGGCCGCTTCTATCTGCGCCGGGCCCGCCTCAACGCCTCCGGCCGCTTCCTGGAGGAGTTCGACTTCAAGCTGGAGCTCGACCTGGCCAACAGCCTCTCGAATACCTCCGCCCTGCGGGCGCAGATGACGGACGGCTATATCACCTGGAACCGCTATCCCGCGGCCAACATCCGCGTGGGGCAATTCAAGACGCCCTACGGCTTCGAGCAGCTCTACAGCGACACGAGGCTGATCGCCATCGAGCGCACCCTGGTCAACGACCGGCTGACCGAGAGCCGCCAGGTGGGCGCCCAGGTGGGCGGCGACCTTTTCGAGAAGCGGGTGAGCTACGCGGTGGGCACCTTCAACGGCAACGGCGTCAACAACAACTTCAACGACAACAACGGCTTCCTGAAGGTCGGCCGGATCTCCGTCATCCCCTGGCAGGGGACGGTCGCGGGCGGCAATGCCACCTGGTCGGTGGCCGGCAACGGCTACTCCTCCAAGGACACGGGTCTCGCACTTTCCGACCTGGGGCTCGACTCCACTCCGACGACGGCGGACAAGGACGGCCTCTTCACGGGCAAGCGCAACGCCTACGGGGTGGACAGCCAGTTCGTCTCCGGCCCCTTCGAGCTGTGGGGCGAGTACCTGAACGTCCGCTTCGAGCCGGACTCGAAGGTCCCCAAGCCCCGCTTCACCGCCGACGGCTGGTACGGCCAGGCCTCGTACTTCGTGGTGCCGAAACGCCTCCAGATCTTCGCCAAGTACGAGACCTTCGATCCCAATGACCAGAAGGACGCCGACGACACCAAGACGACCACCCTCGGCGTCAACTACTACTTCAAGGGGCATGACCTCAAGCTGATGGTGGACTATCTGCGCACCGACGCGCCCACGCCTCTCGACACGCAGAACAAGGTCATCGCCCGTCTCCAGGTGATGTTCTAGGAGGTGATATGAGAAGAACCCGGACGATTCTCACGATCCTTGCCCTCGTTTTCTGTGTTTCCGCCGCCGTGCCGGCCACCGCCGCCGAAGTCACCGTCTTCGCCGCCGCCAGCCTGACGGACGCCTTGAAGGAGATCGGCGCCGCCTACGAGAGCACCTCGGGCGACAAGGCGGTGTTCAACTTCGGTGCGTCGAGCCTCCTGGCCCGTCAGATCCAGGAGGGAGCGCCGGCGGATCTGTTTTTCTCCGCCGATGAAGCCAAGATGGACGGCCTGGAAAAGCGCGGCCTGGTAGCGAAGGGGACCCGCCACAGCCTGCTGTCCAACACGCTGGTCGTCGTGGTGCCGGCCGATTCAAGCCTGACGATCGCGTCTCCGGCAGACCTTGCCACTTCGAAAGTGCGGGTCCTGGCGCTGGCGGAGCCGCAGAGCGTGCCCGCCGGCATCTACGCCAAAGAATGGCTCAAGGCGCAGAAGCTGTGGAGCCGGGTGATCGACAAGGTGGTTCCCACGGAAAACGTCCGCGCGGCCCTTGCCGGCGTCGAGTCGGGCAACGCCGACGCGGGAATCGTCTACAAAACCGACGCCGGAATCTCGAAAAAGGTGAAGATCGCCTATGAGGTCCCGGCGGCAAGCGGTCCGAAAATCTCGTATCCTCTGGCGGTGATCGCAGACTCGAAGCATCAGGAGGCTGCGCGCAAGCTCCTGGCTTACCTGGAGTCGTCGGCTGCGCTCGACGTCTTCCGGCGCTACGGGTTTATCGTTCCGGCGACGCCGGGCAATCCCTGAGCCCACATGCTGAAGGTTTTGCTCTCCGCGCTTCTGCTCGTAGGTGCCGGCTCGGGTCCGGCCGCAACTCCGGCTACTGAATCTCCGGTGCTCGAGGTCTCCGGGTCGGCGACTCCGCTCAAGCTGACTCCTGAGCTCCTTCACCGCCTGCCGAGAAAGCAGGTCTCCGTTCCCGCGACCGAGCACGGACCTGCCGCTTCCTTCGAAGGCGTTCGACTTCGCGACATTCTCTCCGAGGCCGGTGTGCCAGCCGGCACCGCCATTCGCGGCCCGGTTCTTTCGTGGGTGGTCACCCTCGACGCGACCGACGGCTACCGGGCCGTCTTCGCGTTGGCAGAGCTGGATCCGGCCTTCACCGAACGCCTCGTGCTCCTCGCCGACACGCGCGACGGGAAGCCACTGCCGCCTCAGGAAGCGCCTCTGCGTCTTGTCGTACCGGAGGAAAAGCGGCCAGCGCGCTGGATCCGCCAGGTCAAGCGCATCACCGTAGGGCCCGCCTGCCCGCAAAAATGACTCGCGGGTCAGGCGGCCCGAAAATCCCGTATCCTTCCGGCAGTGATCGCAGAATCGAAGCAGCTGGAAACCGCCCGCGCGGAAGGCGCCTGACTCATGCCGACCGGAGAGGGCGGGATCGTTGCCTTTACTGTGGTCGTCGCGGCCCTGGCTGTTCTGCTCATTTTGCCGCCGGGCATCGCCCTCGCCTGGCTGCTGGCTCGCCGCCGCTTCCCGGGCAAGGCGGTGGTGGAGACGCTGGTCGCCCTCCCCCTGGTGATGCCGCCGGTCGCGACCGGCCTCATCCTCCTGAAGCTCCTTGGGCGCCGGGGCGTCGTCGGGAGGTTCCTGAACGAACGGCTCGACCTGGACATCATCTTCACCTGGCGGGCGGTGGTCGTCGCCATGGCCGTGATGTCGTTCCCGCTCTTGGTGCGCACGGCGCGGGTGGCATTCGAAAAGGTCGATCCGCTCTTGGAGAAGAGCGCGCGCACCCTGGGAGCCGGCCGGATGCGGGTGTTCTTTCGCATCACCCTGCCGCTGGCGAGCGGCGGCGTGGCGGGCGGCACCCTCCTCGCCTTTGCCCGCGCCCTCGGGGAGTTCGGCGCCACCATCCTGGTGGCCGGCAACATCCCCGGCCGCACGACCACCCTGTCCCTCGCCATCTACAACCTCGTGCAGCTCGGCAAGGACGACGAGGCCTACCGCCTCCTCGCCTGGTCCGTGGCAATCGCCTTCGTCGCCGTCTGGTGCGGCGAAGCCTTTCTGCGGCGAAAGTTGGACGGGGGCAGGATGTGAGGTAGCTCGCGGGGTTTCCGTCTACAATACACCCATCGGTCCGGGCGATTACGAAAGCACCTGGATTCCCTCGATCTCGATCCGGTTCAGAACCTCGCTGTAGAAATCGACCGGAACTCTCGCTCCTTCGATCTCGATCTCCGCGGCATCGCTTTCGATGGAGACTACTAGCGAGTAACGCACTCGCTGCTCAATTCGATTCATCCACTTGGAGTCACGCCACCAACCCAGGATTGGGAAAACGGCCATCGAGTCCTTCGCTGCAAGGTCGGCCGCGGTTCCAGCCCAAACATCAGAGTGGATCGAGCCGTGGTCGCGGGCTCGGCCGATCGACCATTCCTGAATATCCCAATCAGCGTCAAGGTCCTCCCCTTCAACGCGATCCGCCTTGTTGATCTTTTTCAGGAACTCCCGCTCCTCCTCGCGGGCGGTCTTGATCGCGAACCGGAGTCCATGGGAGGCATATCGATACCGCCGGCCGATTCCGCCCGGTCCTTTCCGCTGCCCAGGCTTTGGCTCGACGAAGTACGACAGAGTGACCCGCATCCTGACCTGAGACGGCCCCATCCCCTCCAAGACCTCCTTGGGCCAGGGCAGTCTATGGAGGTTCATTTCGCAGGTCTTTGCCTGGGCACCGTCCAACCAGAAAGGTTGGATTGTGTCCTGCACAACCAAGGTGAGCTGATGTCGCATGCTGTAAATCGCTCTCTGCAGGTCCGGCACGCCGTAACCAAAACACCGCAAGAGATCTTCCATCTTCCTTCGTCGAGAATGACCGGAAAATCGATTCCTCATCGCAGGCGTCCACCGGGCGGAGTGCACCAGGAGAGCGCGGATGGTCTCCGGCCAAAGATTAGGATAGTCAGCGAACACTAGCGCTCCGAGCCTCGCCGCCTGCGCCGTGGCACCGCTTGTTTCCCCTGAGCGGCAGAGCCATCTCGAGTCGCGGCGTAGCCTTGTTGTAAGAAGAGAGAGGCTGTCGGGCCAGTCCAGAAGACCGGTCCTAGGCTCTCGCGCCATGTTTCCGCCTTCTAGAACCAGATCTGGTTTGTTTGGCCATTCCCGCAGCCAGGAAAGAGAGGTCGTGTTGCAGGGGCTCATGTCTCCCGCCGCCGCGACGGGCTCCCAGTCTCGAAAATCCTCCTCCGGAAGGGTTGTTTTCTCGGTGAAGCCTCCAACGGTCACTGCGTTCCAGGCCTGGGCAGGATCCTTGATACGGTCAGTCAAGTTAGAATCCGGGTAGGCGTACCCCTCACTCGTGTCTGCATTGCCTGAGGAGATAAAAGTCAGGCGTTTCGGCTTCCCATCCTCCTCCGCCCCGGAGCAGAGCAGATCCACCGCCGCAGACCATGAGGTCGGCACTCCTTCTCGGCAATCCTGTGCGGTCACGCTCAATGAAAAGGCCCTGGGGCGGTCTGGTTTCCGTGTCTCTACCCGGGCTGCAGCGGCAAGCGTGATCTCTCCATAAAGTTCGGGATCGTTGGCGAGAAATGAATTGAGGATTTTGACGGACTCGATCTGATGCCTGAGCTCGACGGGCCCGCTTTCCAGCAGGTGAGCCTCCAATTCGTCGCCGAAAAGCGCGAGGCCGGCCATCTCGGTTCCATGTCCCTGACGATCCTCAACACCCCAGTTCGCTTCGTCGTAAGAGTGGGCGCTCTCCCTGGGAAGCGCTGCTTCGAGTAGGGGGTGTCCTACATCCACTCCGGTGTCCAGCACACAGACTGCCGGGCAATCCTCGCGAGGAGGCTCCAGTCTGGAGCGTAGAGAGTCCATCTTCGCCCGTTCTTCGCGAACGCCGATATCCAAGAGTTCGACGGAGAGGCTCCGAGCTCCTCGCAATTCTGCGATGGAATCCAGCAGGTCTACAGACAGGGTCATCTGTTCCACCGTAGCCCGCGCCAGAACAACGGAGCGATCGAGGAAGTGCAACGCTTGTTGACCAACCTGAATGCCAAGGCGTCCTGCCTGCTCACGAAATCTCACGATGCCAGCACGATCACGGATCCAGACCTCCCACCAGCAAGGTTTTTCCAGGGAAGGGAGAGGATGGACCGGATCAGTCCAGAGATCCTTAAGAGCGGCTTGTCGAATCTGAGTGATGCAGTTGATCAAGGCTTCGCCACGATGGGCGTGCTTTGAGGTCACCTTCCCCGGATCGAGATAGTCGGTCAGCTTCCGCTCGAAGACGGTGAGTTTTCCTTCGGGCACAAATACCGTCGCAGTCCCAATCCCCTCTGCGCTAGGACGGAAAGCAAGCAGCTCTATTCCAGCTCTGCGGTCTTCAAGGCTGTCGACTGGAAGGCCTGGATTGATTACCAGATCGAAGCTTAGATTGAGGCCTGCAACCTCTTCGAGCCGCCATTCCTGGCGCCGGGACACCAGCTCGGGCTGTTTCTTGGTGACTCCTGAAAGCTCCTCAACCAAAAACCGACCGTGCTCCTCGGCGTCTCTCTTCGGGTAGCGCGGATCTCCCCGTCGGCCGCCAGCGTTGACCTGTGTGAAAAACCTCGCTTCAGAGGTTCCTGCCAGGATGAGATGGCGAAGCCTCTCTTCGGTCGTCGGCATGCGAAAAGATTAGATCAGGTTTAGATCAAGAGGAATGGTGGGGTTTCCTGGCCTGGATGGCCTTGCGCAGTCCAGGCCCTTGGACGGCCTCCCGGCTCTCAATCACCATATCTTTGGCTGCGTCCTCGCAGGCCCGAGCGAGGTCTCCGTGACTGAGCCCCTCCGCCTCCTGTGCAAGCGCCATCCAATCCACATCCTCCGTCCTGAATCCAGCAAGTCTTTCTTGCAGCAGACGAATAACCAGATTCCTGGTGGGAACCTCAAAGCGAACCACGTCATCAAAGCGACGAAACAAGGCTCGGTCGAGGATCTCCGGATGGTTCGTCGCTGCAATCACGATGCTCAGCGAGTCGTCCTCATCGATGAACTGGAGAAAGCTGTTGAGGACGCGGCGGATCTCCCCGGTTTCGTTGGGCATGGCCCTTTGCGCGCCGATCGCGTCGAACTCGTCGAACAGATACACGCCCCTCGTCTGATGCATAGCGTCGAAGATCAGACGCAACTTCGCTGCCGTCTCGCCCATGAACTTAGTGATCAAAGCCTCGAAGCGGACGAGGAACAGAGGTAGGTGAAGCTCACCTGCGAGCGCCTTGGCGGTCATCGACTTTCCGGTCCCGGGAGGACCGACAAGGAGGAACTTACGCCGCGGCTCAAGTCCGTGCTCCCGAAGCCTTCCCTGCTGCCGATGCTCTTTGAGGATGCGCAGGAAGACCTCTTGAGTACCCTGTGGCAACACCATGTCCTCCAGCCGGAGCTCAGGGTAGGAGACACTCAGGAGCCCTTCGAGCTCACCGCGAGGCTTCGCGAGGAGAACTGGCCGGGCACCATTGCGGCCAACGACGGCGCTCTTCTGCGCTCGTGCCTTGTCGACCAGATCCCGGACTTCTGTCGCCACCTTGCCATGACCCAGGCGAGCCTCGTGCGCGGCAAGTTGGAGGGCGATCCGGTAGAACCGGGGCTCGTCTTGCTCGCTGAAGCTCTTGATCAGGGCCTTGAGCTGGTCCGCGGTCGCCATGGTGATCGATCCTCCCCAGACTTCAGGTGGTCCCGGAGAGACTTTTGGTGACTCCAGCATAGCCGATGCCAAGCGGATTGAGGCGGGAAAAATCAGCGAGGCGTGGCCATGGTTGCCCGAGCCAAGGGCGAGGACCCGAAAGGTCCTGCCCGGCTACCGAGAAAAAACTGGATAAGGAATCGAGGGGAGTGAAGCGCCGGGCGGGGGCAGCCCCCGCCCGGTATTGAGGAGCTTCCTAGACCTGCCGCCGCCGGAGGGCGAGCAGCGCGCCGCCCAGCAGGAGGAGCGCCAGCAGGGTCAGGCCGACCGTGGACAGCGCCGGGACCTGCGCGATGGAGGAGACCACGAAACACGTTGAGTCGGTGGCACCGGCCGCACTCGGGTCGTCGGTAAGGATCGACGACTCGTTGGTGCCGTTGCCGTCAGCGTCGAAGAAGATGGTGCCCTGGTTGCAGAGGGTGGTGCCGGCGGTGCCGTTGTTGATGGCCGCCGTGATGGTGATGGTCACCGAGCCTCCTGCCGCGATGCTGCCGTTCCAGTGCACCGTCTTGTTGGGGACGTCCGCCACGGCTGTACCGCTGGTGGCGGATGCGCTTACCAGGGTGAGGCCGGCAGGCAGGACGTCGGTGAATTCGTCACCCGGGTTGTCGAGCTGAATATTGCCGCTCGGGTTGGAGATGGTCACCGTGTAGGTCACCGTGCCACCCTCGGAGAAGGTGCCGGCGACGGTCTTGGTGTGGGTGCCGATCGAGGCGGGCGAAACGACCACGAAAGAGGTCGGGTCGCTGGCGCCGCCGGCACTCGGATCATCGGTCAAGCTGGCGGTCTCGCTGACGCCGTTGCCGTCGTTGTCGTGGTTCACCGTGCCCTGGTTGGTGACCGTCTGCAGCGCGGTGCCGGCATTGATCGTGGCGGTAATGGTGATCGTCACCGATCCACCAGCGGGAATCGAGCCGTCCCAGTTGACGGTGTTGCCCGAGTTCGAGAACGTGCCCGGGCTGGCGCCGTCCGTGGCGCTGACCAGCGTGAGCTGCGAGGGCAGCACGTCGACGAATTCGTGGCCCGGGTTGTCCTGCTGGTCGAAGGGGCCGGTGTTCGAGATCGTCACCGTGTAGGTGACGGTGCCACCCTCGATGAAGCTGCCGGCGACCGTCTTGCTGATCGTGCTGATCGTCGACGGCGAAAGCACGGTCACGGTGTCGCTGTCCGTGTTGTCGGGAAGGTTTGGATCGAACGCCTTGCCGGGCAAGCGGAGAGACTTGGTGGAGGCAGTCGTAGCGGTGTTGGTCAGAACCCCCGCCATGTTGGGCGCAGTGATCGAGTACTGGAGCGTCTGGGTGACTCCGGGGCCGAGGCTGGAGACCTTCCAGTTGCCCGTGGGCCCAGGAGTGAAGACACCGTCCGTTTGAGTCGCTCCACCCGCCGTGGCGGCCACCGGGGTGAAGCTCTCGTTGGTGGCCAACGCATAGGCCGGGTCGCCGCCGTTGTTGGTCACGGTGACCGTCCAGTTGACGGTGCCTCCCGGATTCACGGTCGCCGCGCTGGTGCGGGTGACGGTGGTCGTGAGGTCGGCCGTGCGCGGCGCCTGCTGGCAGGTTTCGGCCTGGTTGTTGGCCGGGTTCGGATCGAGCGGAGTGCCGCCGGTGATCTGCGCCAGGTTGCAGGCCGGGTCGCTGACGTCGATGCTGACGACGATGTGCAGGACGGCGCTGGCGCCGTTGGCGAGCGCTCCCACCGTCCAGATGCCGCTACCCGAGTTGTAGGCGCCGGCGCCGTCATCGGACACGTAGGTCGTTCCCAACGGCGGGAAATCGTCGACCTCGACGCCGGTGGCGTTGTTCGGCCCGTTGTTGGTGACGGTGATCGTGTAGGTGACGTTCTGGCCGACGTTCGGGCTGGCGGGGGCGGCCGACTTGGTGATCGCGAGGTCGGCTCTCTGCGCGGTGTCGAGCAGCACGACCTCGGCGCGGGTACCCTCGGTGTTGTGGTGGTGCAGCAGCAGCGCGCCGAGAGAGCCGTTGGTGGCCATGTTGGCGGTGTTCACCGTGACCGGAATGGAGGCGCCGTTGAGATCCTGGAGGAGGTGGGCGCCGCCGAAGTCGAGGCCCGGCGCGGCCCAGTTGAAGAAGAGGGGACCGCTGATGCTGTCGAAGAACGTGCCGGGGGCGGGAGAGCAGTGGTCGTTGGCGCCGGTGCTGCGAGCGCAGGCGCTGCCGCCGGGGCAGGTGACGACCTTCCAGCGGAAAGTCGTGTCGCCGCCGGCAAAGCCGAGGACGGTCGGCGTCATCGGCAGGAAGATGACGTTGTTGAGGAGGTGTGCCGAGTCAAAGGCGCTCGGGAACTGACGGTTCGGCGGGATCGGCGGCAGGGTGAGGGAGGTCGCGCCGGTCGACAGGTTGCGGAAGCCGACGATGTAGGAGTCCTGCGGCGAGGTCGAGCCTCCCAGCGTGCCGCCGTTGGAGTTGAAGATCAGGAAGTCGTAGACGCCGTCCTCGTTGTTGTCGATGCAGACGTTGAACGATACCTCGTTGAGGGAGGACCAGTCGCCGACTGTGGAGATGCCGAACATCAGCAGACCGAGCCCGGCGTTCCACGAGACGCCGGCGTACTGGATGTCGGCGTAGGGCGGCGCGTTGAGGGGATTGGCGGGAGACACCGCCTGCAGCTCGAACGGGCTCACCAGCGAGACTTCATCGGTTGGGAAGGAGCCGGTGCAGGTGGCGCCGAGCGTGCCGGTGCAGACGCCCGTCCCGCTCAGCGGAATGCTGGTCGAGGCGGCGGTGATCGTGTCGGCGGCGGTCATCGCCGACGCCGGCCGGCTGCCCATGTAGACCGGCACCCGCAGCTTGAGGTTGCCGGCCTGTTTGAAGGTGAGGTAGGCCGATTCCTCGGTGAGCCAGGCGCGGCTGACGGGGCCCGTCGCCGTGCCCACGGCACCCGCCGGCAGTTGCGTTTGCGTCATCAAAGGATCGGCCGTGTGGGTCATCAGGGCGGCGTTGGCGTCCATTTTCACGTGGAGCTCGACCGTGTCCCCGGGCGGCACCGTGACGCTGGGACCGTCCGGAAGCGAGAAGACGACGCCCGGTGCGTCGAGCACGGAGTCGAAGGCGAGATCGTAGGTCTGGCTCGTCGTCCCATGGTTGACGACCCGGAGCGTGTGGACCTCCGTCTTGACTCCTAAAACCTCGCTGTCGAAGGAGACGTTGACCACGCCGGCGAGGTCGGTGTCCATGGCGATCACCGAAGCCGTCGCCGAGGCCGCCGGCACCACCCGCCCGGCACCGATGCGGCTGGGGTTGTGCCGCGGCCCGGTGTCGTCGTGGTTGTCGTAGACGTTCTCGGTGGCATAGTTCATCGCCAGCGCCTTGAGCTCCTCCACCGTCCACAGGGGGTGGAGCTGCCGCAGCAGCGCCATGATGCCGGCCATGTGCGGCGACGCCATCGAGGTGCCCGAGATGTTGAGGACCTGGCTGCCGGTGAGGAAGCCGCTGGCGGCGGGAGTAAGGCACCCCTGGGCGGCGGCGGTGCAGGTGATGCCCGTCTGCGCGGAGTTGATGAACAGACCCGGCGCCGCGATGTCGGGCTTGAGGCGCACCGGCGAGGAGGCCCGCCGCGGCCCGCGCGAGGAGAAGGAGGCGAGGACGTCCGCCGCCGACCAGATCGTGACGTTGAGGGTCGCGACGTTGGCCTTGAGGGTGGTGCCGTCCGCCTGCTGGACGATGACCGTGGGGATGGTGATCGTCTCGTCGAATCCCGCCATGTTGCCGAAGGCCGAAGCGCTGTTGGCGATGATCACCCCCACCGCACCGGCGTTCTGGGCGTTCTTCGCCTTGACCGCGAAGCCGCAGGTGCCGCGGTCGATGATGGCGATCTTGCCGGCGACGGCGGCGGCGTTGGTGAGCGGCGAGCAGCCGTCGGTGGTCAAGGGCCCGGCGCCGTCGGCCGGATCGAGCGCGATCACCACGTTGCCCGTCAATCCTCCTGCCGGCGGCTGCGGCCCGTCCGCGAAGGCCGTGGCCGTTCCGGTCAGGTAGTTGCCGACGATCCCGGCCGGCGCGTTGACGCGCAGCGTCCCGAAGGCCCCGAAGGAGATGCCGCTGTCGGTCGAAGCGGCGGTGCTGATCGTGCGGGTGCTGGCGCCCGGTGCGCCGGTGACGAAGAAGGTGTCGCCGGCGTTGCCGGCCGAGGCGACCACGATGACGCCGGCGGCGGCGGCGTTGTCCGAGGCGATCGACGAGGAGTTGAACCGGCTGCCGTAGTTGGAGCCCAGCGACATGTTGATGACGTCGAGGTGATCCGAAAGGTCGTTGTCGCCATTGGGGTCCATCGCCCATTCGATCGCATCGGTGGTGAAGGCGGTGCTGCCGCCGCAACCGAACACGCGCAGCGCGTAGAGCAGCGCCTTGGGCGCGGTGCCCGGTCCGATGCGGAGAGTCTTGATGGTGGGCACGGCGGCCGGAGTGTAGGGACCGGCGTAGGCGGCGCCGGCGGAGGTGACGCCGAAGCCGGCCGCGGTGCCCGCGACGTGGCTGCCGTGGCCGAGGCAGTCCATCGGGTTGTTGTCCGGCGTCGGCACCGGGACGGTGCTGCCGTTGTAGGCGTCGCCGACGAAGTCGGTACCCTCCACGATCTTCAAGGTCGGGAACCCGCCTCCCGCCCTGGTGGTGAAGTTCGTGGTGGTCGCCTTGTCGGCGGTATAGGTAGCCGCCAAGCCATTGCCGCCGAAGTCGGCGTGCAGGTAGTCGATGCCGGTGTCGATGATGCCGATGCGAATGCCGGTGCCGTCGGCGTTGAGCCCGAGGCCGAGGCTGCTGATCGCGTCCCACACCAGCGGCGTCCCCAGGAAGGGCACGCTCGTCGAGTTGGTGGGAACGTCCATCTCGATCGGATGCACGCTGCGCACCCCGGGCAGCGCCCGGAGGGGCGCGATCTGATCGATCGAGACCAGGATTGCGATCCCGTTGAAGACCTTTTGAACCCGGTAGAGCTCGATCGCTCCCGGCGCCGCGGCGGACAGCCGCGCGGCGACGGCGGCCTGCTCGTCGAGGACGCGCGCGACCTGGAGCTTGCCGGCCGCGGCCGCCTCCTGTACGGCGGCCTGGCGGTCGACCGCTGACACGACCTTCCCTTGCGTCCGCTTGTCGAGCACGTTGGCGTAGATGCGGGCCGCCGGTGCCTCGAACATCTCGACCATCACGGCGATCTGGCCGCCCACGGATTGCGGCGCGTCCGGCAACTCGAAGGACTGATACTGCTGCACTGCGGCGGCTCGGGACCCAATCCCGACGATGGACAGCATGGATACCAAGACGGCTGGCGCAATCAACCGGCCGCGGAACGCAACTCTCGGCTTGGACATGGGGGAAACCCTCCTGAGAAGTGGAGTTCTCGAGCCTCCGGTGCAGAGTGGATTGATCATCCGTCCCAGAACGACCCACCCGCAGGATCATTTGTACAGTCTTCCGGGCGGTATCCTACTCCAAAAAGCCGGGCCGTCAAGCCTGAAACTTCACAAAGAATTTACATTTTGGAGGTAGCTACAGCCAGCCCTTTTGGCGGGCGATGCGGGCGGCGTCGACGCGGTTCTCGGCGCCGAGCTTGCTGATGGCCTCGGAAAGGTAGTTGCGCACCGTCCCCTCGGAGAGGTGGAGCTCGGCGGCGATGCGGGCGCTGGGGTGCCCGTCGGCGGCCAGGCGAAGCACCTGGCGCTCGCGGTCGGTCAGCGGATCGGCCTCGTCGTCCCAGGCTGCGGCCGCCAGATCCGGGTCGATGGACCGCAAGCCGGCATGGACGCGGCGGACAGCCTCGGCCAGCCGCTCGGAAGGCGCATCCTTCAGCAGATAGCCGGCGGCTCCGGCGTCCAGGGCGCGGCGCAGGTAGCCGCTGCGGCCGAACGTGGTGAGGATGATCACCCGCGCCGGGCTCCCCCGCCGCTTCAACTCGGCGGCGAGCTCGAGGCCCGTGAGGTTCGGCATCTCGATGTCGGTGAGCACCACGTCCGGCCGCACCGTCTCCAGAATCGACAGGGCTTCGCGGCCGTCGTGAGCGCGGCCCACCACCTCGATGTCAGGCTCCAGGTCCAAGAGGGCGGCGAGCGCTCCCAGCACCATGGATTGGTCCTCGGCGACAAGGACTCGGATCACGCGAGCTTCTCCGCCCGCAGAGGCACAAGGCCGCCAATCTCCCTCACCTCCCCCGCCGCCGGCCGGCGCGGCAGAACGATCAGGAGCGAGCTGCCGGCCTCAGCCCTCCGTTCCAGCCGGCCGCCGATCCCCTCCACCCTCTCGCGCATCGAGGCGAGGCCGATGCCCTCCGGCGCCGAGCCGCCGCGGCCGTCGTCGCGCACCTCCAAGCGGGTCTCCGCGGCCGTCTGCTCGAGAGTGATCCGGCAGGTCGCGGCTCCGGCATGGCGGATGATGTTGGTCACCGCCTCGCGCAGGGCGAGGGCGAGCACCGTCTCCTGGGCGCTCGCCATCTCCACGGGTTCGGCGAAGTACTCGAGCTTCACGCCGGCGGCTTCCAGGGCGAGCCGGGCCTGCGCCAACTCAGCCGGCAGACCCTGGGAGCGGTAGCCTGCCACGGCCGTCCGTACCTCCCGCAGCGCTTCGCGGGATATGCGCTCGACCTCGCGGATCTCGCGGCCGGCCCGCTCCGGGTCGCGATCGAGGAGCTTGCCCGCCAGCTCGGCCTTGAGGGTGATGAGCGACAGCGTGTGGCCCAGAAGGTCGTGGAGGTCGCGGGCGATGCGCTCGCGCTCCGCCGTCTTGGCGAGGTGCTCAACCTCCTCCTGGGCCCGGCGCAGCTTGGCGTTGGCGCGTGAGGCCTCGGCCTGGTGGATGTTGGCGCCGCCTACGATGAGCGAGAACAGGACCGCTGGAAACCAGAAGTACGAGGGAAGGTGAAGGATCCAAGTCTCGAGACCCGCCACGGCCAGGACGGCGCAGAGCCCCCGAAGAGCGATCCGGGGAGGACCCGTGTAACCGATGAAGCTTGCGGCGTAGATGAAGTAGGCGCCCGCTCCCGGGTTGACCGGCGCGAAGGCCATCCCCAAGAGCAATATCCCGGCGATACACCACCAGATCCGCCGGTCACGGAGCCAGTGCGCCGTGAAGTAGAGGACCAGGAAAACGGCCACCCCGGCCAGAGTCAGCCCCCACTGGAGAGCGGAGGCCCTACCCAGGGCGGGGTACATGATCACGAACCCGAGGTAGATCAGCCAGACGTAGGGGGTCCAGCCCTCCTCGGAGTTCTTGGGGAGCAGGCGCAGGCGCATTGGTCTTCCCTCAATCCTATCCGAACGTCTTCCCCTCGTCCCGCCGCCAGCCGACCCAGGCGAGCCCCAGCGAGAGGAGCGTGGAGACGGCCAGCACGGTCACTCCCTGCCCCGCCGACTCGCGGTGATCGTCCATACCGATCGTCTTGAGCGCGAGTTGGGCGAAGTGGTACGAGGGGAGGAAGGGGGCGATTTTCCGCACCACTCCCGGCATCATCTGAATGGGAATCCACATGCCGGAGCCGAAGGCGGCGGGCAGCGAGATGAGATTGATGATCGCCGGCGCCGAGTTCGGGCCCGCCCAGTAGCCGATGGCGAGGCCGAAGGCGGCGAAGGGAATGGCGCCTAGGATTTGCACGCCCGCCAGGGACAGCCAGGTGGCCAGCGGCAGCCGGACGCTGCCGGCTGTGGCGCCCAGGGTGAACAGCGCGCTCACCATGATGGCGCCGAACAGCATGCACATCACCAGCTTGCCTACGTAGGGGGCGAGCGGCGGCATGGGCGTCGCCCGCTTGAACAGCAGCCAACCCTGGCCGCGCTCCACCGCCAGGCCGACGCCGAGGCCGAAGAGGGCCGCGTTCATCACTCCGAAGGCGCCGTAGGTGGCAATCAGATAGGTGGGGAAATTGTAAGTGCTGGCAGGCCCCTGCCTGAGGGCCACGCCGAAGAGCATGTAGAAGACCAGCGGGAAGGCAAGCGTCGGAATCACGTAGGCCGGCATGCGCAGCAGCTTGAGGAACTCGTATTTGGATTCGAGAGCAAGGATCCGTGCGACGCTCCGCCGACCGGACGGGATCGCTGCCGCCGTCGCCGCTGTCGCCGTATTCATCGTCGTGGTGCTCATGCCGCCACCTCTTCTTTCGTATCCGCCCCGGTGAGGGCGAGAAATGCTTCTTCCAGGTCGGCTCCCTCGACCTCGAGGCCGGAGAGACTCGGGTCGCGCAACAGCAGCTCGCGCACGGCGCGGTCCGCGTCATTGGTGAACAACTCCGTCAGCTCGCCTTCCCGCCGCACGGCCCGCACGCCGGGCAGAGCGGACGCCTCCGCGAGGGTCAGCACCGTGTGGCAGCGAATCTTTCGCCCCGCGACACGAGACTTGATCTCCGCCGGAGTTCCCTCGGCCACGATGCGGCCGTGGCTGATGAGCACGATGCGGTCCGCCAGGGCGTCGGCCTCCTCCAGGTAGTGCGTGGTGAGGAGCACGGACCTGCCTTCGGAGGCCTTGTTCTCGATCACCGACCAGAAAGCGCGCCGGGCCTCGACGTCGAGACCCACCGTGGGCTCGTCGAGAAACAGCAGGTCGGGATCGCCGCACAAGGCGAGGGCGAAGAGCACCCGCTGGCGCTGGCCGCCGGAAAGCTTGCCGAAGAGTCGATTTTCCAGGCCCAGGAGCCCGGCCGCCGCCATCACCGCCGCCGCGGGGAGGGGATTGGGGTAGTAGCTGGAAATGAGGTTGACGTGCTCGCTGACCTTGAGGGTCTCCGGAACTTTGGAGACCTGGAGCATGGCGCCCACCCGCACGCGGGCCGCCGTGCTGCGTGGGTCCTGACCGAACAGACGCACCTCGCCGCCGCTCGGCCGGTTGAGGCCCAAGAGAAGCTGCACCGCCGTCGTCTTGCCGGCGCCGTTGGGTCCCAGCAGCGCCACCACCTCTCCGGGCTGGACCGCGAAATCGATCCCCGCCAGGGCGATGACAGCCCCGTACTTCTTGACCCCGCCGCGCATCTCCGCGAGCGGCCGGTCGTCGTCGATCTGTCTTTGATTTGTCATGGGCATCCTCCGTTCGAATCTTCCAAGGACATTCTGGGAGATTCGCCCGGCGGACCCCAGGGAGAGATGTCAGGACTTTGGGATGACAGTTGTCAGCTCTGCAACCAGGAGATCCTCGGTGAGTCGCCGTGCTGACTGAAGGACCGCTCCCGCGGGATCGACGATAGCGGACGATCCTTGGGAAATCAGGTCCGCGTTGCAGCCTGCGACATCGGCCCGGATGACCCACAGGCTGTTTTCTCTTGCCCTGGCGATGTCGCAATTCCTGGCGTCCTCGACGACGTCCGCCCTTTCCGGCGGGAGACCGTTGTTCGTGGGCACGAACAGCGCCGTCGCTCCTTGGGCTGCCATGATTCTTACGGGCTCGGGAAAATTGGAGTCGTAGCAGATGACGATTCCAAAGGTCAGTCCGCCAACCGTGAAGACCGGGATTCGGTCGCCAGCTTGATAAATCGATTTCCTGATCGCCGGGTGAAGCTTGCGATACAAGCCGGCAACGGCTCCCTGGTGAAAGACAGCCGCCGAGTTATAGAGCTGACCCGCGGAGATCTCGGTAAACCCCAGAATGGTCGTAACGGTATCGCTGGCAAGGGGAGCTAGCGCGGCGCTGAGCTGGCCACTTTCCACCTCCATCGCAAACTCAGTCGGACGTTCGGCATAGTCCGCCAGACCTCCGAGCACGGCCTCCGGGCAACAGAGGATTTCCACTCCCTCCGCTTCACACCACTCAACTCGTTTGCGGATGAGCTCGACGGCCTCCATGGAGCCGCTTGGAAGGAGAGGAGCTTGGTAGGCGGCAACTCTCACAAGAATTCAAACTTCAGCGGCGTTGCGAGCTGTCTGCTGCAAACCCACGGTTGGGCGCTTCGCTCAAGTCGAGCGCAGCCGCAACGGCCCGGGGATTGACGGAAGCCACCTTCAGAAGTGCTCGCGCCGGACCTTCTGGTTGGCGTCGCCCTTGTTCCCAGTTCTGGAGGTCGCTATGCTCACACCAATCATGAGGGCAAATTCCGATTGGGACTTGTCCAGCTTGCACGAATCGCCTTTACATCCTCGGCCTTCACCTCAAACTTTCGCGCAGGCTCCTGTTCTCCGCGCTTGATACGGCCCGCCTCCTTCACGCTGGCAAGAAGCTGTTGAAAATCAGAGTCGTTCATTTTCAAATCCTCCTCGATCGTCCTTCTCTACACCGCCTCCGCGTGCAGCTTTACCCCGAGTGCTCTCGCGACCTTTAGTACGGTAGCGAAGCTCGGATTTCCTTCCGCACTGAGTGCCCGATAAAGACTTTCGCGGCTTAGACCTGCGTCCTTGGCAACTTGGGTCATTCCTTTGGCGCGTGCAATATCCCCAAGCGCCTTGGCAATACCTGCTGCGTCGTCTGGCGCCTCTTCGAACCAGGCGTCAAGGTAGGCGGCCATTTCTTCGGGCGTCCGCAAGTGCTCCGCCACATCGTACGGGGTGGTCTTGGTCTTCGTCGGCTTTTCCGCTGCGGTTTTTGGCATAGCGGGCTACTCCTGAGTATTCTTAGCCAAGTGGATCGCCGTCGCGATGTCTTTCTGCTGCGTTGACTTGTCTCCGCCAGCGAGGAGAAGCAGAAGGCTTATGCGTCGAGCCACTCTCCATAGACGTCGGTCTTCTCAACGCGCACGCAGCGAGTGTAGCTCACGGGCTACGTCCCGTCAAGGCTGCCCAGCGCTACCCAAGAGGGTGCCGCCAGCCTAGGGGTACTATCTCCTCGCCGCCTCGCGCAGCCAACTGACGCCCAATCCCGGTTCCCCCGCTTATAGTTATCGGCGGCGGGCACCGAGTCCGCCAAGCCAATCGTGGGCGGCCCACGTTCGAAGCAGCACTTGACATAAACTAGAACATCGAATAGTGTTCATGCGCTCAACTGCTCCCCAGGCATTTCCACCAGGCTGAGAGAAGGACCTGAGAAGACGCTTCTCACGCGTGTACAACCGCCGGCTACGCCGGCTTTACGTGCAAGGAGGAAGCGCGCATGAACAAGCGGATGCTGTATCTTTTTTCAGCCCTCCTGATCCTCGTCTTTAGCGGGGGTCTCGCTGGAGCGGCACCCCTCAAACCGCAACCCCAGCCGAAGCCGAATCAACGGTCGCGGCCGGTCAAGTTGCTCACCGGAACTTTCGTGAATCCGGCGGGACGGGTCCATCGCATCGAAGTCGTGGACGGCGGCCACATCAACATCAAGAACTCGCAAGAGAATCTCTACTATCGTCTCTATGCAAAGAAGGGGGACGAAGGTACCGCGGAAGTTACGGTAAAACAGTACCTCGACGCCGAATACACCGTGGTCGTCAACGAGGAGAGGATGGACGTTCCTCTCGGCGGCGGCATCGCCAAGCGCTTCTCGGTGGCGCCTTTCGGACTCACCCTGGACGGTGAACGGCGGACTCGCGCCGAGTATCGCCCCGGCCTTCCGCCGACGCTCAACAAATCGATTGGGGGTGCCTGCTGCATCGACTGTGGCGACGGTTGGATAGTCTGCTGCGGCGTGGAGATCTTCGAGCCTGGCTGGATTGCCTGCTGCGAGATCGACACCTCGTGCGCAACGTGCACGGTCTGCGCATGGTGGTTGGAAATGTAGGAGAATTCTTGTAGGCCTTGCCCGCCAAGTCGCGGCTGAGGGGCGCGAGTCATCGCGTCCCTCGGTGCGTTTCCGGCGTTCTCGATCTTCATGTTGGGCTGGCAATTATTACTAATGTCAATGATGCAATGTTGGAACTCCGTATGAAAGCACAACGCGGCTTGATTGGACTCTCTCCTGGCAGTAAGTTCGAACACTACGTGGCCCAGCTCTACGAGTCGCTTGGATTTCGCGTCAAAACCACACTCCTCGAGCGGCTTAAATATGAGTTTGCCAAGCCTTATCTCACGGGCAACTCATCCATTATACCTATCTATCTTCCGCTCAAGCGGCTAGCCGATTACGATAGCTTAGATACTTTTCTCAAACAAACTCTGCTCGCAGAATTTGAGAGAGAGATTCCCCCTAGCGTATTCTGGCGCGCACTTGCAGAAAAGGTCATCTGCTCATACTGATGGATGGATTTGATGAGATGACCACAGGTGCCGATCAAGAAAGGCGTAGGGGACTTTTGATCAAAAAATGCAAAAAGATTCTCACTCGATTGGGGGCGTGCTGTTGGCAAGAGCAAGACATGGCGTTAGAAATTGATAACCAACACTGAGCTACGGGCGTAGCGTCAAAGAGTGAGGACAGCGAAGCGACTCTTAAACTGGCGAAACAGAAGAGCATCGACACTGTTCGGCTCTGAGGAGAGTGCGATTCCAAGAGGTCCCTTCTATGTGGCAGGACCTTGTCAAGGGTTGGAGTGCGCTGGCAGTTTTCTCCTTTCTTTCCTCACCTTTTTCCTGTCGTCGCTGATCGGAGCCCATCTGCAGGCAGGATCGTTATGCGACAGGAAATCTTGCTGGCGGCTTCCTTTGGCGTTGGGGCTTCAAGGAGCCCTTACAACCTTCTATCCGTGCTGGCACGTTGTGGCCAGACACCAAATGCAACATTCGCCTGAGGGCGTCTGGAAGCCTGAGGGGGGCGGCCCATCTGGAACTCGGCCCAATAAGGGGGCCCGGGACTTAAACGGCACGCCCCGCCAGCTCGTAATTTCATCTCTCACCCTCTTGGATCAAGCGGCACGCAGTTTCGCACCTGTTGGCATCTCAGAAGCTTCCACCCAACGCCACAGCGCCACGAGAAGCTTGCGCGCCAAGGCCACGATCCCGATGCGGCGAAGTCGAGGACCGCCTCGACCGAACCGTTCCTGAAACCACTGGCTCAACTGACTTTCCGGTTGGAAGCGCAGCCAGCCCCAAGCCAACTCCACCATCATCGCCCGGATATGGCGGTTGCCGGCCTTGCTGATCCCTTGTTCGCGCTTCATCTCGCCGCTATCGTGGGGAGTGGGAGTGAGCCCCACTAGCGCCCCCACCTGACGCCGATTCTGGAACTGACGCCAGACGAACAGCTCCATGCCCAACAACCAGGCACCGTTGGCACCAATACCACGCAAGGCCATCAGACGGCGTACTTTCTCCACCTCCTCGCTCCGGCACTCCCGCAGGCTCTCTCGGCGCTCGGCCTCCAACTCGTGAATCTGACGCTGCACGAGCTCAAGCCTTTCTTGCTCTCGCACCAGTTGGCAGTGCAGTGCCGGCGGCAGCCGAGCACCGTCCCAGAGCCGAGCCTGCTCAAGCTCAGCCAGCACGCCACGGCGCCGCAGACGCAAGCATACACCCACCCCGACGAGCAATCCTTTGATACGGTTGATGTGCTGCGTCCGCTCCCGCTTCAACTGCGCCAGCTCACGGTGAAGATGGCGGTTGTCCTCTGCCTCCACGCTCGGCACGCGCACCACACTCCATACTCCCGGCTCACCCAATCGATAGCGAATCAGCAGCTTGAGCAGGCCGTGGACGTCAAGATGGTCCGTTTTCGCACGGCGCTGGCGCCGAGGAACCTCGATACTCGAGGGATCCACCACCACGTTCTCCAAGCCCTCGGCTTCCAGGAATCGGTGGAGCCAAAAGCCGTCACGGCCCGCTTCGTAGCAACTATAAACCTGCGCGGCCTTGGGCAATCCGAACCGTTTCTTGGCTTGCTGGATCTCCTCGAC
>Ga0134121_10000744_pt1 | contig 34280 bp, 22 predicted proteins | sample KB301_FD_96463 | JGI IMG/M metagenome (GOLD analysis project Ga0134121, IMG submission 96463) | Terrestrial soil microbial communities without Nitrogen fertilizer from Kellogg Biological Station, Michigan, USA - KB3-0-1 | ecosystem: Environmental > Terrestrial > Soil > Unclassified ...
ATGGGGGAAGGACGGTGTCACGGCCCGGGTCCACTTTCACGCTGGTCACCTTTTGCGACTGGAAACCCTTGGACTCGGCGACGACGTCGTACTCGAGCGATGGCACGCTGGGGACGGTGAAGGTACCCTCGGCATTTGTCACCGCCGTGAAGCTAGGCTTTTCACTACCCCTTGACATGACATTGATGGTGGCGCCGGGAATCGCCCCGCCGGATTGATCGACGACCGTCCCTCGGATCTCTCCCGTGACTTGAGCGTGAACTGGTGTTGCGATGAGCACAACGAAAGCAAGAACTGCACCAAGAGTCATGCTTCTTTTCATAGCCGCCTCCCCAACGAATGGTTTCAATCACATAAAAGTTCAGTTAATTCATTGAAACTGGCAAACATATTCTGGCCGTTGAGGGGGATTGTCAAGGGCACGAATCAACAAAGACGTAATGCGTTGGTCTCGGGGGTAACGCGCCAGCAGAGTGCCGGAATTGCGGTCACGTATTCGGGCCGGAATCCCCTCCTCAGCCGAGGAGGGGTGGATGCGCGGCCAAGAAGAACATCGCGCAGATCCTTATTCCGCGCAGACGGGCGCGGAGCGCGAGCCCGATAGGGCGAAGCCTCAAGAAACTGGTGCTGGTCAAGTACGAGAAAGAATTCTTTGTTTGACCTTGACCAGACCACCCCGTCCGCTCCTTCAAAGGAGCTTCGGATATTTTTCTTGATGTCGCGTCCACCCCTCCTCAGCCGAGGAGGGGACCCCCGCCCGAATACATGACCCGCATTCCGAAAGCGCCCGAAACTAGCGCATTACGACAAAGACGGCGTAATCCCAGAATTCACGCCCGTGCCTTTCAAAACGTTTACGCTCAAGAGTCCTTCACAACATGCGCAAAAAATGCTGATCCTGAACTCTGCTAGAATCGCCCCCCATGTTCAGGACGCGTGTCTTCTGGATCGTGTTTGGGTTGGCTTCCCTGCTGGCGATTGTCTTTTCCTTTCGTTACTTCTCCACCGCATTTCCGCTGCTTTCAATCGACGTGCGAATGGACCGCGATGCAGCGCTCACGGCGGCTCGGGACCTGGCTCAGAGGAATGCGTGGCGGCCGGTTGGGTTCGATCAGGCGGTCTCATTCGATGGCGACGCGGAAGTCCAGAACTTTATTGAGCTGGAAGGCGGTGGAAAGCAAGAGCTGGCCAGAATCCTGCGAGAGGGTTTGTACTTCCCCTACAAATGGACAATCCGCCATTTCAAGGAGGGCGATGCGCATGAAACCCGTATTCGTTTCACACCCGGGGGCAAGCCTTATGGATTCTCGCTCAGGTTGCCGGAGCAGGAAGCCGGGGCAACGATGGACGTGGAAGCGGCCAGGGCCCTGGCTCAATCCGCGGCCGAGCGCGATTGGCAAATCAACTTCGCTCCTTATCGTCTGGCCGAATCCTCGAAAGAAGTTCGGCCCGGCGGGCGGACCGATCACACCTTCGTCTACGAACGACAGGACGCGCGCCCCGGCGAGGGCCGATATCGGCTGCGGCTCGTCGTGGGCGGCGACAAGCTCACACAACTGACGCACTTCGTGCAAGTCCCTGAAGCATTCTCCCGCCGGTACGCGGAAATGCGCTCCAAAAACGACAGCATCGGCGCGGTCGACAGCATCGCGATGATCGTGGTCTATCTGCTCGGCTTCTGCGGTATCGGTCTGTTCTTCATGACGCGGCAACGCTGGGTCATCTGGCGGCAGCCTCTCATGTGGGCTCTCCTCATCTCCGCCCTGACGTCCTCGGACACCTTCAACATGTGGTCCCTCGGTTGGATGGATTACGACACGGCGGTGTCGGCCAGTGGATTCGCGCTGAACCGCGCAGCGACGGCAAGCGGAATGTTCGTATTGATGACGGTGTTGCTGGCGTTTTCGTTCATGGCCGCTGAAACGCTCTCGCGGCGGGCATTCCCCCATCAGTACCAGTTCTGGCGGATCTGGTCACGTCCGGCAGGAGCATCGAAGGACGTGTTGGGCTACACAGTCGCGGGCTATCTTCTGGTCGGGATTTTCTTCGCCTATGACATCGCAGTGTATGTGTTTGCGCATGGCAGGTTGGGCTGGTGGACCCCATCCGATACCCTCGTGAATCCGAACATATTCGGCGCGTACCTCCCTTCGCTGTCAGCGGTCGCAAACTCGGCACAGGCGGGCTTCTGGGAAGAATGCCTGTTTCGAGCGGTCCCGCTTGCGACTGCAGCATTGATCGGCGATCGATTCGGGAAGCGGCGGGCGTTCATCGTCGGAATGATGCTGCTGCAGGCATTGGTTTTCGGGGCAGGCCATGCCGGATATGCGAACCAGCCAGCGTATGCACGAATAGTGGAGCTGATTATTCCGTCGTTCGCCTTCGGTGCGCTTTACCTGGCGTTTGGCCTTCTTCCCGGAATCATTCTCCACTACTCCTTTGACCTGGTGTGGTTCGCGATCCCGATCTTCCTTTCGTCGGCGCCGCGGGCGAGGTTCGAACAGGGGATGGTGATTGTGCTCGGACTCCTTCCCCTCGGTGTGATTCTTTATCAACGCATCAAATCCGGTACATGGCTCGAAACTTCAAAGGATTCTCTCAATCGTGTATGGGAACCTCCCGCGGTGGAAGACGTCGGCTCCCCAACTGTCGCGCCGGAATCCGATCGTCCGGGCGTTCAGAGAGCGTCCCTGATCGTCTCACGCTTTTTGCCCGTGGCAGGGATTCTGGGTCTGATTGTTTGGGTAGCGACTTCAAACTTCAGGAACGATGCGCCCCCGATCGTTACGACTTATAGTCAAGCGGAATCCGCGGCGCGTACTGCGTTCGCCGCGGAGGGTGTCCAGTTTGACGCTACCTGGCGGGCGTTACCATTCATCGTCGCTCAACCGGAAGAACAACACCGCTTCGTGTGGCAACGCGCTGGGCGCGAGATCTACAGGGCCCTTCTCGGAACCTACCTTCCAATACCGCGATGGAACGTTCGCTTCGCACGCTTCGAAGGCGACGTCGCGGCGCGGGCCGAGGAATATGTCGCGGCAATTTCCGGTGATGGCAAACTTCTTCGTCTATTCCACCAACTGCCGGAAGCGGCACCGGGCGCCAGCCTTACGGAAGCACAGGCACGCGAGCCGGCTCGAAATTACATCATCGCGAAATACGATCTTGCACCGGACAACCTTCAGGAAGTCTCGGCTCAAGCCAGCAAAAGGCCGGCCCGCACCGATTGGGATTTCGTATTTCGCGATACCCGTGATTACGGACTGCCGGAGGGTGAAGCCCGACTCGCCGTGACCCTTGCCGGCGACAAGGTCGTCTCTTCCAGTCGCTACGTCCATGTTCCGGAGGCATGGGCTCGAAACGAACGGGCCCGGCGTAACATTCCCACGCTTCTCGGCGTCGTCTGCTCGGTAACAATCACCCTGTTAACGCTTGCCGGCGCAATTGTCGCGGTTGTGCGATGGAGCAAGAGGAAGCGGTTCTCGGTTCGCGCTTTCATGGTCTTCGTGGCCGTCCCATTCGTCCTGGACGCCAGCGGCCTGGTCAATGGATGGCCCTCGTTTGGATCTCAACTCCAGACAGCCCAGCCGTTTTTCCTGCAGATCGCGATCGTTGTTGGCGTCGTTCTGGTCGCTACTTTTTGTGCATCGGTAGCGGTTGGACTTGTTGCCGGCTCCGTGATGGGTGCAACACAACCCGGCCCCCGCCTGGAAACAAGCAAGACCGTCCTTCTCGGAGTATCGTTCGGAACGTTCGTGGCCGGCATCAGCGCGCTCGCAGGCGCCGCAGGTTCTCGAGGTGGCCCCGATTGGTCGGGTTATGCGTCCGCCGGAAACCTGATACCTTTTGTGTCCGCTGCTTTACCGCCGCTTGCAACATTTCTCAAGCAGACATTGATCCTGTGGCTTGTACTCCAGTTCGTTGGGAGAATTCGTCGCGTGCCTCCTGCGGTTCTTTTGATTTTGATCGGGCTTCTTGCCAGTGGTTCCAATATCGAAACCATCTCGTCATGGCTTCTCGCCGGCATTGTGTCGGGAATCGTACTGACGGCAGGATATACGTTCCTTTTACGACATCAGCCGGAATTGCTACCCCTTGCCATGGGGACTATCGCAATCCTCTCTGCTTTAAAGGATGGCCTACGCCAGACCTATCCGGCGAACCTGCCTGGGGCAATTACCGCTTCAATCCTGATCGCAATCGTGGCCTGGCTCTGGTCCAGAAACACGGTCAGACTCTCTTCGGCTTCCCAATAATCTCCCGGCCAACGAGATACAGCACGACCGTGATCAAGGCCAGCGGCAACAGCCCGAGCAGATCGGAATAAGGACCCTCGAAGAACGGGTTATTCCGGGTTGCCCACTGCTCGAAGCCGACGAGGCGGGTGACAATCCCTTCGTTGAGATTGAGAAATGCGTAGATCACACCGGCAAGAGTCGCGCCGGCAATGTAGCCGGAGGAGAGCAAGACGCCCTGACTCTTGTCGGTCTCGGCCATCATCGCTTCCTCGGACAGGCCTTGATTCTCCGGTTTCCTGGCGAGGTACTTGTCCACCATCCACCGCACCATACCCCCGACAAAGATTGGCGATGAAGCTGATAACGGCAAATACACGCCGACGGCAAAAGCAAGCGACGGGATATGGCTCAACTCGAGCGTGATCGCAATCATGACGCCAAGGAGAACGAGCCCCCACGGCAGTTGCCGGCTCAGAATGCCTTTGATGATGTAGGACATCAGGGTCGCTTTGGGCGCGCTGAATTTCGCCACGCTCTGATTCGTCCCCGGGATCTTGTCGTAAATACCATTGATGCCGGGATCGGCGAGGTATACGGGAACCCCCTGATCATTGACCAGGTAACGGCCGGCGGGGCCGTATTCCGGTGTTGTTTTATGAACGACGTAATAACTGCTGGAGTCCGTGCCTGCCTGGCTACCCTTCACTCCCTCGCGCTTGGGCTCTTTCCCACTGACAACATATTGGTCAGGAGTGAAATGGAATCCTGCGGGAAAACTAAAATCCTTGTTTCCTGCCACATGAACATAAACGGTGCCGGATTGATTCATCGCCAGGAGGATCGGCCCCAGGGCCACAGCAGAAATCAGGGCACCCACGAGAATGGCGATTTGCTGATACTTCGGTGTCGAGCCCACGAGAAACCCGGTTTTCAAATCCTGCGAAGTCGTGCCTCCGTTTGACGAAGCAATGCAGACGATGCCGCCAATCGACAATGCAGTGACGAAATAGGGAGGCGCGGTCCAACCTATGATCAGGAAGAGCAGACACGTGAGCAGGAGCGTGGCGACAGTCATACCTGATATTGGATTCGATGACGACCCGACTTCTCCGGTCAATCGCGACGAAACCGTGACGAAGAGGAATCCGAACGCCACAATGATCAGCGCACCCAGGAGGTTGCCCTGAAGATTCAACTGCGGCGCTATCATGATCGCCAGAAGCAGGGCGATGATGCCTCCGACGACAAATTTCATTGAAAGGTCTCGATCGTGTCGCGGCACATTCGCCGCAGCGGCCCGGGTGGCGCGAAAATCCGTAAGTCCACCCTTCAGGCCGCTCCAGATTGTCGGTAAAGAACGAACAAGGCTGATGATGCCGCCCGCAGCCACAGCACCAGCCCCGATGTATAGAACGTACGCCTTCTGAATCTGCGAAACTCCCATGTCCTTGATGAGGTTCGCGGTTTCCGGAGCAATCGGAGCAATCGCGCTGGAGCCGAAAAACTTAATTGCCGGAATCAGGACCAGATACGAGAGCACACCGCCTGCGGCCATGATCGATGCGATGTAGGGCCCAATGATGTATCCGACACCGATAAGCGCGGGGTTGTTCTCGATCGCTACGGAAGCGCCTTGAAAGGGGGCGGCAAATTCCTTGGTGGGATACTCTTTCCACGTCTTCCATATTTCCTGAATGCCGTAATACAGAAATCCAATTCCGAAACCGCCAATGATGGTCTTGCCGCCGGTTTCCGATTCATCCAGCACAGTGGCCCTTTGTGCGCCTTCATGGGAGGCCTCCCGGGATTCTTGCGACGCTCCAGCCTTAAGCACCTCCGCGCACGCGGTCCCTTCGGGATACTTGAGCTTGCCGTGCTGAGCGACAATCAGCGCCCGCCGAAGCGGAATCATCATCAGGATTCCCAGCAACCCGCCCAGCACCGCGACCAGCAATACCCGCGAAAGCTCCAGATCGAATCCGAGAATAAGAATCGCGGGCATGGTGACGCCGATTCCGAATGCGATGGATTCGCCGGCCGACCCCGCGGTCTGCACGATGTTGTGCTCGAGGATTGTCGCGTCGCGAAAACCCAGCTTCGACGCGGCCCGAAACAGAGTGATGGAGATAACGGCAACCGGAATGGAGGCGCTGACCGTCAGGCCAACCTTCAACACCAGGTAGAGCGACGAGGCGCCAAAAACGATTCCAAGCAAGGTGCCCAGAATCAGAGCCACCGGGGTCATTTCCCTCATCTTCACTTCCGAGGGAATAAAGGGCCGGAACGCGGCTGGATAAGGGATTTCGGGGGCATCCACTGGCTTACGTGTCATCGTCACCTCGCCTGAATCAACGCTGAATGCTGCGGATTATACGCTACTGCCAATATACGAAAACGTAGATGCTATACTCAGGCGCTGGAGGTAGTTATGACTCGGATTCCTTACATCGTCGGAACAATCGCGATGCTCGCCATGTTGGGATGCGCTCCTGAGGCTCCCAAGGCTTCCAAGACCGCCGAGCCAACTCCCCAGGCTCCTGCAACTGCAGCGAAGGAATCTTCAGCAACGCCCACGCCCGACGGAGTCCTTCCCTTGAACTACATGGATGCTGCGACAGCGCTCTCCGTCGACGATTTCGCTAAGGCCAAAGAGTCATTGGCCGCGCTCGCAAAGGAAACCACGGGCGAGATGCAAGCCGAAGCCCAGGCTGCGGCCAATGCCAAGGACATCGTTGCGATGCGAGAGTCGTTCAAGGAATTGTCGGCGATCGCGTCCAAGCTTCAGCTTCCGCCGGATTATGCGGTGGCGTACTGTCCCATGTACAAAGGCGGATCGAAGTGGGTTCAGAAAAAGGAAACTCTGGCAAATCCGTACTACGGAAAGGCGATGCAGACCTGCGGATCCTTTGTCAACTAGCCGTCAACCAACACACTGAGGTGACTTGATTCGACCGATCGAATACACCGTTCTTCTTGAAGCGCCCCAGACCCAGACGATTCAAATCCGGATGCGGATCCGGGGCGTGGACTCCAGTCCCCTGCACGTCGCGCTTCCAGTCTGGCGTCAGGGGAAGTATGCCGTTATCAATCCTGCCAGTACGATCCGATGCGTTAACGCTGCGAGCGAGACAGGCAAGGATCTCGGAATCACGAAGACGGACAAGACGACGTGGCGCGTCAATCCCGCCGGTTCTTCAGAAGTAGTCGTCACCTACACGGTGTACGCGAATTCGCTCAACGATCGCACGCGGCACGTGGACGACACGCATGCGTTTCTGTCCGGCGCCACGGTCTTCCTCTATGTGACGGATCGCCGAGACGACGCGATCGCCGTGCACCTGGAGGCGCCCGCGGACTGGCGCGTCGCATGCGGACTCAAACATGAAGCCGGAAAACCGCGAACGCTGCTGGCTCCCAATTATGATGTTCTCATCGACTCGCCCATAGAGATCGGCGTTCACGAGGCCTTGTGCTTCGAAGTCGATGGGAAACCGCATGATGTTGCAGTCTGGGGAGAGGCCCAATTCGATTCCGACCGGATCGAGCGCGATTTTGCGACGATTATCAAGACTGAAGCGGCTATCTTCGGAGAACTTCCCTACGACCGCTACGTCTTCATCATGCACGTCGGACCCGGACTTCGCGGCGGGACAGAGCACCTGAACTCGACGGTCATCCAAATGCCCCAGCGCGCGTTCGAAGACGAGAGTCAATACAAGGTTTTGCTGTCTCTCGCAGCCCACGAGATGTTCCACACCTGGAACGTCAAGCGTCTTCGGCCGGCCGCGCTCCGCCATGTGGACCTTTCGAAGGAAAATTACACCGACCTGCTGTGGTTCTGCGAAGGGACGACTTCTTACTACGACGAACTGATTCCTGTGCGCGCAGGATTTGTAACGCCGGAAGCCTATCTCCAGACCATTGCAGAATCGATCTACCAGCGCAGGGCCCGGCCGGCCGCGCATGTACAGAGCGTCGCCGAATCGTCATTCGACGCCTGGATCAAGTTCAATACCTCCTCGCCCGACGACGTGAATGCCGTCGTGTCCTACTACGACACCGGGGCTCTCGTGAGCCTTCTCTTCGATCTCGAACTTCGCCGGCGCAGCGGCAACCAGGCTTCGCTCGATACGCTGATGCGCGATATGTATGAGAAGTTCCCTGCGGAAGGACCGGGTTTCACAAGCCTCGATCTTATGGAGGCGTCAAAACGTTTAACCGGCTTCCGGTTTGATCATTTCTTCGGCAGATACATCTACGGGACCCAGCGATTTCCATTCGAAGACCTGTTCGACGTCGTTGGCCTGGAAATGAATGCGAAAGACTCCCTGCCCCATTCATACATCGGATTGCTGGTGCAGGATGAGGACGGGGCGTGTGTCGTGCGGTCCGTCCTGTCCGACGGGCCCGCGTATCTCGCGGGCGTAAATCCCGCGGACCGCATCATTTCGATGAACGGCCGTTCGTTCAAGGCCGCAGACCTGCTGGTTCACGTCGATCGACGCATGCAGCCCGGAGATACGGTCTGGTTGCAGGTTCTGCGCCGGAACCGGATACGACGCATTGAATTCAATCTGGAAACGAAGATGAACCCGAGATGGGATATCCGCAAGGTGGCGTCGCCGACGCAGGAACAGAAAGCGGCCTATTCCTCCTGGCTCGGGCTGGATTTCTGAATCCAGAGCGTTACCAGAACTCCCAGGACGACATTGATCAAGCTGAATACCGCATACGCCGTCTGCAGAAGACCGAAAGTCCGCAGGCCTGCCGGCACAGGATCGCTCGGCGCGAAATCGAGCGTTCGCCCGACCATAAGCATTTCCGGCGTGACAACCAGCATGAGGAAAAGCGAGATGCTCAGCATCGCGATGATCTCCCACGTCGTGTGTTTTGAGTTGGGAAGTTTGCTCACCAGCCACAATGTCAGAATCCCCAACGGCAGTTGCGCCAGGTTCCAGTACTGGAAGTAGAGACGATTCAGCTCTGACGAAAGATAGCGCAGCATGTCACGAACGGTGGGCGCCGACTTCATCGTGTCGACGGCATTGCGGAAGAGGCCGCTGGGAGAGCCGGTCAGGAGACGATCGATGGTATAGAAATTCTGCGTCGCGACAATCGCAATAAAGAACGTGCCCGCAAGCCAGACCGCCATGCAAAACATGGCCCATTCTCTCCGTCGTCTCAAGCGGGCGATCCTCGTCGCCGGATCAGTCCCTTTGCTGTAACGTGGAATCCTTCCGGCAGACTCGCCTCAATACTGGGGCGATAGCCCTTCACGGGCCATTCTCGGTCAGAAAACAATTCGGCGATCGCGATCCGAATTCGCGGGCGGTCGTCGGCTCTAATGAACGCTTCGAGCAGCTTCTCCCGCGTCTCTTCACCTACTTCAGCGACCGCGTGGATTGCGGAGATGCGCACGTCGTCGTCATCGTCTTCGAGAGACTTCATCAGAACGGCCGCAATCTCGGGTGTGACGTGGCCTTGCATGGCCTTGATCAAACTCGAGCGGTGCTCCGGCGAGGTAAACGGGTTCTGCGCGATATCCTCAAGCACACCGACGAGCAGCGGTACGAGCTCTTCGTTGGGAAGAATCCGTACGAGCGCTCTAACAGGCCACTCGACCTGTTGATGCGACTTAAGAAACCTGAGAATGGGGTCAACCACCCGGTGCCCCTTCTGGGCGAGCATGTCGACGATCATTCCCTTCTCTTCCACATCCTGATCGATGACCTTGCTGGATACGGTGAACCGCTTCACCAGCGCGAACGTCGCATCCGGCGTATCCATTTCCGAAAGCTTCTGCGCTGCTTCGATGCGAGGGCCATCTTCGCCGGCGGTTTCCGTAAGGCGTTTGGTCAGCTTATCGATCGGCGATCTTGATTTAAGGAAATCAAACATTCATTTTCCAAGGTTGACGAGTGAAAAAGGATCTACACGAGCATTCTGAACCCGTGCCCCCCAGTGAAGGTGCGGGCCCGTCACACGGCCGGTTGCGCCGGCAAGGCCAATCACCTGTGCGCGTTCCACTATCGCGTCCTTCTTCACATCGATCCGCGACAGATGCGCGTAAAGAGTGTAGATGCCCAGGCCGTGATCGACAATCACAGTATTTCCAGTGAAAAACAAATTCTTCGCCAGCACCACACGCCCCCTGTTGGCCGAACCCACGCGCGTGCCCGTTGTTGCTTTCAAATCCGCGCCGGCATGGGGGTTTCGAGACTCCCCATTGAAAACCCGCCGGCTCCCGAAGTTGGCACCTACCCCGCCCGCAATAGGAACCACGAAAGGCTCGCGCCACAGGGCTTCCCTGGAAATCGTATTGTGAATTTCGTCCAGCTCCTTTGCCTCGCGCAAGGCCCGTTCCGTGTTCTCCGGGCTCAATTCGACGAATTCATCGGCAACTGTCAGTCGCTGGACGGGGTAGCTCACGGACTTGACATGAATTACCGCGCTTCGCCGTTCAACGTCGCCATTCTTTGTGACGCGCAGTTCGCTTGTGTAGTCACCGGACTTGACGTCGAGATCGACGCCGAGAACTGTCGTCCAATGGGTGCCAAGATGAATGTAAGGAATCGACTTGTCCTGCCACTGAATCTCAACGCTCTGGATTCCCGGCTCATCGGGCAGCGAAAGGCGGACTGCCTGTCCTTGCTGGGCGACGATAGTGGCGAGGAGAAGGGCGAGGAGGCTTAACACGATTCCTCTCGTGAATTCCGCTCTTCATGATTGCAATGACATATTCGGGCGGGTGTCCCCTCCTGAGTCAGGAGGGGTGGCTTTTCTTGATGGGGAGGGGACACGCCCGCCGAGAAAGTTTGCTTAGACGGCCGAACCCCGCTCACTTCGTCGCCCCCGTAAACCGAAACCTTCCCAGCTTGACTGCTGGAACATGAAACGCGGCGTACTCATTACGAACCGTTCTGCACATCGAGCCAATCGCCAGAGTATCCGCCAGCGCCTCCAGGTACGACTGCGTGAATCGCATGGACTTCACTGCGCCGGCAATCTCCCCGTCGCGAATCCTGAACGTTCCATCGCGGGTCATTCCGGTCACGACAACGTCGCGAGGATGGACGGTTCGCGTGTACCAGAATCGCGTGATGTAGAGGCCGCTCTTCGTCGATGCGATCATTTCATCAACATTGGACATGCCAGCTCGCATGAAGAGATTCCGGGGCAATGGTCCGGAATGATCTGTCGGCGATGGCTCAGTAGCGTGCCCCGTGGAAACGGCGCCGGGCTGGCGGCCCGCTGTAAAACTGTCGTAAACCATACCGGTGCAAATCCCCGCGTCCACTATCGGAACGGCGCGCTTCGGCTGCCCTTCGTAATCGAAAGGAATCGGGATTCCCTCATCGTCGAGCCCGTCGTCGAGGATGGTTACCTGATCGGAAAGAATCCGCTCGCCAAGCCTTCCGTTAAGCCAGGAGCGCTCTTCCTGAAACGCCAAAGCGCTCATTCCATCCATGGCCATCATTTCCAGAAGATCCGCCGTTGCGTAGGGGTCGAGAATGACTGTGTATTCGCCAGGATCGCAATCTCGCGGATTCTCGCCGATACGCGCCTTGCGGACCGATTCCTCGGCAAGATTCTCGCAGTTGACGGAATCGAGTTTCCAACCCGATGCCTGCGCCCATCCGGAGGACGTGGGACTCATGACGACGGTAGAAGCATCGACAAGGGTCGATTCGAATTGACCGAAAACTCCCTTTGAGTTGGCAACGCCAAGCATTGTCGTTCCGGTCGTCATCGATCCCGCGGCGTTGTAGCCCGCTTCCGCCGCCTTCCGGCAAATGACACCCACGCCGTTTGCGCGCTGCGCCGGCGAGCATTCCGCCGCGAATCGATCGAACGCGGGCGTTTCTACAATGAGGGCAGGCCCGGGCAATCCTTTGAAATCCGGATTCTCGGGCTGCTGCTTCGCGAGATCGAAGGCCAATTGCGCAAGCTTGCGCAAACCATCCGGGTGAACGATGTTGGATACGGCAATGCCGCATCGCGAACCGGAAACGCAACGCACGGCGATCTCGTGGTTGGTCTCGGTCACATTCTGGTGAATGTGGTTGTTGGCGAAACGCGTAAGGCTCTCGTCTCGGCGACGGCAAACGACCTCGGTTTCATCGGCGGGCGATTCCGCCATGATCGCATGCGCAATTTCCTTGAAGGTCACCTCAAGACTCCAACGCGGACATTGCGGAATCGGGCCGGAGCCGTCCCGTGCCCCGTACCCATCACCTGCATAGGCTCGCCCTTGCCGCAGTTTGGCGTCCCCCAGAGCTTCCAGTCCTTCTCATTACAGATAGCGTCGCAGGAATTCCAAAACTCCGGCGTGATGCCTGAATAGATGCAGTTCCGCAGAAGACGCGTTCTCTTGCCGTTCTTGATCTCGTACCCGATCTCCGTGCCGAACTGAAAGTTCAGCCGCATATCGTCGATGCTCCACGAACGATTCGTCTCCATATAGATGCCTTCTGCCGTGTCCGCGATCAAGTCTTCCAAGGCCCACGTTCCCGGCTCCAGCGACACGTTGGTCATTCGGATGAGCGGAATGCGATTCCATCCATCGGCTCGCATGCAGCCATTGGTTTGACGGCCGAGCTGCGTTGCCGTCTCCCTCGACATCAGATAGCCGGAGAACTCGCCCCCGCGGACCAGGGGGGTGCTGGATGCCGCAACGCCTTCATCGTCCCAACCGAAAGTCCCCAGCCCAGTCGGGCAAACGCTGTCGGCCGTCAGATTCACAAGCGGCGAGCCGTATTGCAGCGCGTCGAGTTTGTCCGTAGTGAGGAAGCTGCGGCCCGCAAAGGCGGCCTCCGTTCCATAGACGCGATCAAGCTCCGCCGGATGGCCGCACGATTCATGAATTTGAAGGGCGAGCTGAGAACTGCCGAGAATAAGCGATGTTTCGCCGCTTGGGCAGACATCGGCGTCGATCAAGGCCACGGCTTCGGAGGCGATGCGCTCGGCGTTGTCGACGAATTTCTTATTGACGATGTATTCCCATCCCGCGGTTCCCTGGCATCCGAATGCATCCGGATACGAACGCACTTGAATCTCATTGTTACTGACGGCTGTTGCGGCAATGGTGTCTCCTGATTCATAAATCGTCTGCTTTAGGAGCGCTTTTTCAGTGTTGGCGAAAGTCTTGCGATGTCGAACCGAGATGACCCGCCCTTCCGACACCTTCACACCGGTATTACGACGAATGATCCGGTCCGCATCGAGAAGAACGCCCAACTTGGCTTCGATCCCCACAGAAAACGGATCGATCTCCACCGGGGTAATGTAATTGCCGGTGCTCTTTATGGGCGGTCCCAGATCTACAGGCTTTCCAGGAACCAGCGCACTGGCCCGCGCAATCTCGACGGCCAGCGCGGCGGCGCGATCGATTTCGGCTTCTGTAACGTCCGCGCTCGACGCGAATCCCCACGCATCGCCAACCAGAACGCGAATGCCAAACCCGAGGGATTCGAAGTCTCCCAAAGCGTCGACCTTGCCGTCTTTGACGCCCGCTGTCTCTCTGCGGCTCTCGATCAAGCGGACATCGGCATATCGCGCACCCTTCGACGTTGCGGTATCCATGGCGCGTAGTGCGAGTTGCTTCACAGTTCGAAACTCTCCCTGTACCTGGGGACGGCAACCTGCCATCCCGGGTGTTTTTCAGCTATGTGTTCTTTCATACCCACAATGGCGCGCGGTTCCCCGTGAACCAGGTAGGTCCTGGTTGGGGCCGCCTTGAAGGATTCCAACCACCGAAGAATTTCCTTGTAGTCGCCGTGCGCCGAAAACCCCTGAATGGATTTGACCTCCGCCCGAACCGCATAATCCACGCCGTAAATGCGGATCGTCCTAGCGCCTTCGACCAGGTAACGGCCCCGTGTGCCGGCGGCCTGAAAACCGACAAAGACTACAGAGTTGCGTCCATCCGGCAAGCGGTTCATCAAGTGATGCACGATGCGGCCGCCGGTCGCCATTCCGTTCGCAGAAATAATGACGGCTGGATCATTGTGATCGTTGATCGCCTTCGACTCCTCGACGGTGCGTGAAAAATGGATGTTCTGCGTACACATCGGATTCTTCGTCAGGGCCTTGGCGGTGTTCATCTCGACATCGTGTTCTTCTGTATGTGCCTGATAGATCTCGAAGGCATTCACCGCCATCGGGCTATCGACGTAGACCGGAAGAATGGGAATCTCTCCGGATTCTTCAAGCTCACGCATCGTGTACAGAATTTCCTGCGCGCGGCCCACGGCAAACGACGGGATAAGCACGGTTCCCCCGCGGCTCGCGGTCTCCACGATAATGTCGCGTAACTCGATCTTGCCGAGATGTTCCTTGTCCACCTCGTGGAGGCGATTGCCATACGTCGATTCCATGATGAGGTAGTCCGCAGAGTCCACGGCCTCCGGGTCCTTGATGATCGGCGTATCGAAACGTCCGATATCTCCGGTGAACAGGACGATCTTCGATTCGGCGCGAAAGCGAACGAAAGCCGACCCTAGGATGTGCCCCGCCGGAAGAAGATCGAACTCGAAACCGTCAGCCAGCCGGAACGGAGAGTGGTAGTTCACCGGTTTCAGAAGCCTCAGGGCGGCGTCCGCATCCTCTGTGGTGTAGAGCGGTAGTGCTACCGGGTGCTTCGTGCGCCGGTGCTTGTTTCTGAATCGCGCTTCCTCCTCCTGCAGGTGAGCCGAATCGGGCAGGAGAATGCGCAAAAGATCGAGTGTTGCCGGCGTGGCATAGATCGGCCCTCTGAATCCCTGATTTACGAAGCGTGGAAGATAACCGGTGTGATCGATGTGCGCGTGTGTGAGGACAATCGCATCGACCGAACGCGGATCCACCGGCGGCGCTTCCCAGTTCCGCAGGCGAAGATCCTTGAGTCCCTAGAAAAGACCGCAATCGATGAGAATGCGCTGGCCCGCTGCTTCCAGAAGGAACTTCGATCCGGTAACTGTCTCTGTCGCACCGAGGAACGTCAGGTTCATCTGCTAAGGATACCGCGGGATGACGGGGTTGGGCGGAGACGAAATGGCGGAGGCTCGACGCCGGCCATAAGTCAAATCTGACGGGCCAGTTCCAGATATCGGCAGAAAGCATTTGCCAGGCGCATCTGTCCTGGCGTCCTGCATTCCGGCTCGAGCAGCTTAGGATTGGCGACGAGAATGCAGGCACAGCGAGCCCGCGAGGTTGCAACATTCAGCCGGTTGAGGCTATAGAGAAACTCCATCCCCCTGGGAGCGTCCTCGGGCGACGAAGTCGCCAATGAATAGATCACAATGGGCGCCTGCTGCCCCTGAAACTTGTCGACGGTACCAACGTGAATGTTGGGTGATCCGCGACGGAGTTCCACGACGTGGGCATTGTAGGGGGCGACTATCAAAATATCGTCTGGCGAAATCGGATTCACAAGCCCGTCTGCATCGGTCCACGTGACGCCACCTTGAAGCAACGATCGAACGATCTCGATGACCCGCCGGACTTCTTCCATCGAGAAGTTTCTATTTCCGCTATGCGGTGTGGGTGCGAACCACAAGCCGGAGCCTTCGATCGCGGCGTGCCCTCGAATAACCTGGCGTTCCATTCCAGCCACGGAAACGAGCCGGCGTTCATAGAACTGCTCCGACGTGAACTCGCAAATCGCCGGCGCGAGACGCCGTGTTTCGGGGATAAACAGTCCAAGATCCCTTGGCATCGTCTTGTGTTTAGCCAGCACATGGTGCAACGCCGAAACATCGGCTCCTTCCGGATGCGTTCCCTGCAGCGGTGCCTCCAACTGCTGAGGGTCGCCGAGAAGGACCATCGAACGGGCTGCCTGAGAAATCGCAACCGCATTGGCCAATGGGAACTGACCCGCCTCGTCCAGGAACAAGACGTCGACTGCCTCGGTGAAGTCCGGCCGAGCCCAGAGCCAGGCGACACCTCCCGCGATCTGTGCCACGCCGCTGAGCAGGACAGTCCGCACCTCCGAGTTGTCCTTGAACTCGGCGATGTTTGCATCAGTTCCAAGCGGGTCGGTGATCTTCTGAAGGCATTGGACCGTCAGTCCTTCCTCCAGACCCGCCTTTACGATCGCCTTGAGTAGATTCCGCACGACTTTGTGGCTCAGGGCGCACACGCCCACCTTCTTGCCAAGCTTGACCAAATCGACCGCCATACGCGCGGCGGTATGAGTCTTGCCGGTGCCCGGCGGACCCTGAATGCAGAGCGTTGTGTGATCGAGAATCGGGCCAAGACGCCGGGCCGCGGCTAACGTGTCTTCGCCGGGGTTCTCAAGGGGAGCATTGCCCCTCAGTCTGGGGGCACGTCGAAGAAGAAGATCCCGGCCGGCGCGATACGGGCCGGGGCCATCGATCCCATTACCGGCAACCCATTGTGCGGCACGTAACAGGGATTCCTCAAGTTCGTCGGAGCGATAGATGTCTTTGGAGAATACCGCTGAGGGATGTTTCTCCCGGGCATCCTGACGTTTCTTGATGTGTATCCAACCTTCGCCGACATGAATGGCGTCTACTGTGCCGATCTTCTCGTCCGCCGACACCTGAAGCGTATCGCCCACGTCAATGGACGTTTCCTGAAACGGAAACGTGTAACGATGAATCGGCGTTTTGTCCTTGCCTCCCACTCTATCGACAAAATGCAATCCGGCGATCGCATCCCGTTCATCCATCAATTCGTCGGGACTCAGATCCGCAAGCCTGAAAAATTCCCACCAGGGCGCCTTGCTTTCGCGCCTGTGGAATTCCAAAAGGTGGGCCAAAAGCCATCGCCCCTGCTCCTCGGCATTTCGCGCACCGGCATCCAAGGGCAGCCCTTGCAGCAGTTGTTCTTTTACAGGACGGACCTTCGCAAGCCATAGTCCTACCGACTCCGGTTCTTTCCCGGGTACTAGGGGAGGCCGGTCGATAGTGTCCCCGGCGTCGATTCGCCTCTGTCTTAGTAGCTCCAGCCAGCCCCTCAAGTAACGGGTCGCATAGCAGTCATCGGCGTTATACGTGCGAACGTTTTCCCGGTCTTGCTCCGTGATACTGGAAGCGTCATTCAACTCCAGGGCATATTCCACAGAACGCAGAGCGGAAGACGCATCCGCCAGAGGGATGGAACGTACGTAGCCAAAGAAGACCTCAAGGTCCTTGATCGAATAGCGCTCGATTCCGGCCCTCAGGGACTGACGCACAACGCCGTAGAGATCGACAAACAGTCCAGAGCGCAGCATGCGGTCGATTTCCGCTTCGCGACTCGCATGGCGTCCCATGAGGCGCTTCAGAGCGGCCGGTTCGTACGGGGCATAGTGGTAGATATGCATCGTCGGATGGATTTCCCAACGGGTCATCACCATATCGACGAAGCTCTCGAACGCAGCCCGCTCTTCGGTACGATTGAGCGACCACGAATAGTTGTAGCCATCTGTGCCGTTTTCGTGAGTTACCCATCCCCACAAGAACTCCAGGCCTCCCGATTCAACAAACGGATCGCCTTCAAAGTCGAAGAAGATGTCCCCCGCGGAGGGCTCCGGCAGTCGAGCCAGGCCACGCCCCGCTTCGAGTGCAAGGAGTTCGTGCTCGGGAAGCCCCGAACGACGGCTCTTCAACTGGATGCGCGCCTGCTCGCGAACCTTCTCATACCCTTCGACCGATCCACGCGAGGGCTTCCATTCCAGGGGCAACGGAAGCAAGGCAAGCTGTTGAAGACTCGGAACGGTCCGTGCCCGGAGTTCTTGTCGTTGAGTGCGGGAAATCCCGGCGACGAGGGAAAGATGGTCGTCGTCTCGACGCTGGCGATCGCAGACCGACCACCATCTGCAGACATCGCAGTGGGGGACGGGCTCGGGGTAACTCGCGCCATCGCTTTCGAGATCCACCGCGTGTTCCAGATTGCCTTTGACGTGGCGGTAGTACGCCGAATACTCCCGGGTTTGATAAGTCTCAGGAACGAAGGCTACCCCCGGTACGACAACGTGCATCTCCTTGGGTGCCAGCCCCTGGATCTTCTCCACAATCTCGCTATAGACGCTGAGCTGCAGAATGGTCCCCGCTTTCGTTTCGCGGCTAAGTTTCGTGTCCACGGCTTCGTAAGACCACGGCCCCAGGTCGCTTCGGGTCTCAACCCGGCGCAGCACGTCGGCGCGGCCATGCCAACGGGCCATAGCAAGCGTCGGCTGGACGATGACCTCCCATCCCGATCGCATGGCGTCGACAGTCCTTTCGAAGGCCAGCCGAGGGTTGTCCGTCTCTTCAACGCGATGAATCGTGTGTCCGAGCGCCCGTAGATGTTCGACGTAACGAAGCTCGTGTTCCTCACCGCGGAGCTGTAACGCCTCCAGCCGGGAATCCTGTCGATAGGGAGGTGGAGGCCCGCCTCTTGCGACCGCCAGATCCAGGTTGGTCAAGTGGGCGCAGGCCAAGTGGTTGGCGAGGTCGGTGGCAGAGAGTCGAATGGTCCCATCAATCGGGATCATGGTGTGAATTGTCCCGAGAAGGTATCGAAGTCGTTAGCGACGTGAAACCGGGCGCCCGTACCTAATGCCTCGAAGTGCTTCTGGCCGCAGGCGATCTTCGCTTGCTCAGAAGCTCGAAGCGACTCACTAAACAGCCCGCCCTTGGATTCGAGAACGAAATACAAACGCGACGCTCCGTCCACTTCGACGAGAACCGCCCAATCGGGATTGTAGCTGCCCAGCGGAGTGTCGATCTTGAACCAGTGGGGAAGCTTCGCAAAAACCTTCACGTCATTGGACCGCTCAAACCGTTCGGCGAAGTCCTTTTCCACGTCCGAATCGTAGACGACATGTCCGTAGACCGACTTCTGACTCTCCAGCATGTTCCGGTTGAGATACCCCTGAAGCTCTTCGTCCTGGAAAAGCTCCTGAACGTAAAACTCGTCATCGCCAATTTTTTGGTACTTGATGCCATCGACGATGAATCGGCGCATCTGGTCCTGGACGATTGCCGTCACCTGCTCGATGTACTTCTGCGGGTTTCGTTTGAAGTCCTCCAGCCTTTGGCTGCGCGTGAGGATCTCCACGAGGGACCGCCGCGTGAGGTTCGTTTCGTTCTGCAGGTAGCTGACGATGTCCGGCAGTTGGAAATCGCGGGCTTCGTAAACGTGAGTGCTTTCGGTCGGGTCTTTCGCCTGGACACCCCCGCGGTCGATCTCGACTTGGCTCTTGCGATAGACGAAGCGGGCCTTCCCGACAGCCGGCATACCACGAACGGCAGCGGAACATTGGGCGATCAACTCGGCGCAGTCGAAGTCCACACGAAATGTCGTCTTGTACTTGATCCGGTCCCACAGTGCTTTGAAGTCGTCACTGAGATAAACAGCCTTGTTCAGGCGCACCTGACGCCTGTCGTCGGCATTCCGGATGTTGAGATTACCTGCAACTTTACGAAGCAACGCCGCTATCTGGTTTTCACGTTCGCGTAGATCTTCCGGCAGGTCGAGCTTTCCGTCTTTCAGCGCGGACCGCAACGTATCCTGGACTTTTCCTTTACTGTCCACATATCCCTTGTCTTTCAAATGGTCCCAGATCTTCCTTGAGGTTTCCGCCCCCAGATGCTCCGGTGCTCCGCCCTCTGCGGCGACGGCGATGTTGGCGAACATGTGCGGTTCGACGACACCAAATCGGATACCTTCCTCATCCTCGATTTCCTTTTGAAGTTTTCGGGCGAAGTCTTCGTAAGACTCGTTCGCCATGACGGTCAGCGTGTTGACATCGAAGCCGTGGACGCGCTCGCCGTCCTGGTTGACCGCGATTCTCAGCCCGCGGCCGATCTCCTGCCGTTTCTTCATCGGGGACCGGGTTTCATTCAACGTGCAGATTTGGAAGACATTCGGGTTGTCCCAACCTTCCTTCAGCGCCGAGTGGGAAAAGATGAACTTGAGCTTGGAGTCGAAGCTCAACAGGCGTTCCTTGTCCTGCATGATCAGGCGATATGCGCTTTCATCGGCCTGCGATGTTCCGTCTCCGCGGGATTCTTTTAAGACGTCGATTGTCTGACCGCCCGAGGTCTTCTTCCGATCCACCGCGAAATAACCGTCGTGTACGCCCTCTGCAGCGGTCTCCCGGTCGATGTTTTCGAACAGGATGTCGTACTTGGGCTTCTTGATCTCCTGTGCGTACTCTTCCTCAAACATGCGAGCGTACTTGCCGGGATGGGGTTGACCACTCTCGTCGTAGTCGCGGTAGTTCGCGACGCGGTCGATGAAGAACAAGCTCAGCACCTTCAGTCCTTGCGGCCGCAGCCGCAACTCCTTTTCGAGATGCTCCTCGATGGTCTTTCTTATCTGAAGCCGTTTGTACTGATCCTCATCGACTTCGCCGATGGCCTCGTTCAACCGGACGATCTCGGGACGGCTTGTGAAGTCGATGTACTCTTTGCCTTCCGCGCAGTAGATGTCGTTGATGATGTAGCCCTCATACACGTTGCGCTTTCCGGAGTCGTCGAAAAGATCCGCGCCCTGCTTCACGGTCTTCTTCTTTCGAAGGACCTCTCCAGTTTTCTGAAGGACATCGATTTCGATCTGCGCCGTGATCGGACTTTTCTTGTTATCGACCTTGAGGAGCTTCACGTAAGCGAGGTTGTGCCCATCCTTCACTTTCAGTTCAGCGACTTCGATCTGTTTCACCAGCTTCCGTTCATAGGCGTCGACCGAATCAAGCCGGTACATCATGCTGTGGTGATCCACGTGCGTGGCGGAATACCGAAGGGTGCAGAGCGGATTGAGGGATGCAATGGCCTCCCTGCTCTTGTCCGTGGTGTCCACGCTCTGCGGCTCATCGATGATCACGATAGGGTTTGTCTCCTGGATGAACTCAATCGGGCGGGTGCCTGTCATCCGGTCGTGAGGGCGATGAATGATGTTGGCCTTGTCTTCTCTATCTGGGTCCGTGAAGCTTCTTCGGAAGGCATCGATGTTGATCACCATGATCTGGATCGAATCGCTCGTCGCGAAGTTCCGGACGTCGCCAAGTTTCTGGGAATCGTAGACGAAAGCATCGAAAGGAACGTTCTCATACATCCCTTTGAAGTGTTCCTCCGTCATTTGTAGAGATTTGTGGACGCCTTCCTTGATGGCGACCGAGGGAACGACGACGATGAACTTTGTGAAGCCGTACTTACGATGAAGCTCGAAGATCGTACGGAGATAGACGTAGGTCTTGCCCGTGCCCGTCTCCATCTCCACGGTGAAGTTGAAGCCATCCAGCGCTGACGACTGCGCAAGTCCGTTTCGAAGCTGGATCGCCTGGACGTTTCTGAGGATCTCCTCGTCCAGCAAGCGAAGGCGGTTGCCGATCCCCAGGTCGCTGGTATTCGGGTCCGCAAACAGGCCCTTTCCGCGAGTCAGCGGCGCGACCGTGAAGCTGGTTCTACAGGTCTCCTGACCTTCGAAGATGTCGACGATTGCGGCCACGGCATCGGCCTGAAAGTCGAGGCCAGGATCGAATTGGATTTTCATCGGCATCTACAGACTCTTGATGTCTTCGATGCCAGCCCGTCGGAGAATCTGAACCGCGTTGGTCTTCACAACGTCGTCAGGGAAGCTGGAGTCTTTGAAAACGACACGCATAACTTCGGGTTGCAGTTCCTTTTTCAGGGCCGCTATACCATCAACCAGTTCTAGCGTGACTGGAGCTGCTAGGCAGATGACTAGGGCGCCCGTGCCGACAACGTACAGGGTATTGCCTTGTATTTCCCGCTTTTCGATAGTCACGGCTAGATCCAGCCCGATTTTAAGAAGAAGCTCGTAGAGGAGTTCGGTATCGGACCGATCCAGTTTTATGTTGTCTGCGGAATCGAACAGCTTCGCTTCCACATTGTCGAATTCAGCATCCCAAGTCTTGATGTTGCTGCTTGCAAGCTTGAAAACGCGAAAACCAAGGTCGCAAGTGACCATGGGCGTCTCTGATGAGATCGCCTTGCCGGCCCGACGCAATCGTTCTTTCGTGAGCTCAGCGATATTCCGTGGCCGTCCGAGTTGGTCACAGTACTCTGCAGCGATCTTTTGGTCCTTGCTGTCCGGATCCAAGGGCTCCGGAAGCTGCACAAGCATGAATCTACGACTGCCTCCGTCACTCGCGTTTAGGCTCATTAGCGCATGACCGTACTGCCACTTCCCGCGAAGAAATCCAACATCACAGCATCTGGATCGCTCGCGGTTACATAGTCGAACAATCTCGCCAGTTCAAAATGATCCTTGGGGTTATCAAACGCCTTTGAACCGAGGAGAGAACGAAGAAACTTCACCGCAACTTGAGACTGTTTATAAAAATAACTTCCGCGCACCTGAGTAGCGAATTCTTCCTCCTCCGTGTCGCTATCAGATTGTTCGGCCGCGTCAGCCTCTATCTCGGCCAGAACTGGCCGAATATGGGCCTTCCTGAAGGGTGGTTGGGTGTGATCATCTCGAAACTCCACTATTCCCAAGTCTATTTGTCGCTGCATCTCATCGGGCGAGGAGTAGATCCAGCCGCGTTCCGGAACCTTGCAAGGCTGACCGGTTTTGGGGTGAGGCACATCGTACCGCGGCCCCCCACCTCCCGGCCAGGAGATGTCTCTGTCTCGCCATGGCCCATTTGCATCAACACGCTTGTAGCGGCTCCACTTCTTCGAGGGGTGGCTTTTGGGAAGACTTGAAAACCACTTTTGGAGATCATTCTCGACGAGCAAATCATTACCACCGTGAACCCGTCGTAACGCGACGTACTCCTCCCAAATCTCCTTGGCCCCAGGCTTTTCTTCTCGCCAAATCGTTTTTCTTTCTCGTAAGAGCCCGAGATCTCTCGCGAAGATGAGAATGTACTCGTGACCAACGGATATTAGTTTCGCGTCATTCTTACGCCCCTTCTCCCAGACCATCGCGGCTATGAAATTCTCTTCTCCGAAAATTTCGTTGCATACGAGACGAAGATCATCAATCTCGTGATCGTCGATACTAATCAGAATCATTCCATCGCGCTGTAGCAAATTCCGAGCAAGCCGCAGTCGCGGATACATCATGTTCAGCCAGTTCGTGTGGTACCGTCCTGACGTTTCGGCATTAGGCGTCAGCTTGAAGCCGGCGTCATCGATCTGCCCTGTGTATCTCAAGTAAGTTTCTAGATTGTCCGCGTACTTATCCGGATAGATAAACTCATTACCAGTGTTGTACGGCGGGTCGATGTAAATCATCTTGACCCGTTTGTGGTAGGACTTCTGAAGTAGCTTCAAAACCTCAAGGTTGTCACCTTCAATGAAGATGTTCTGCGTGGTGTCCCAGTTCACGGACTCTTCCGGGCAGGGCCGAAGCGTTCCGCTGGACGGGGTCTGGGCGATCCGGCGGGCGCGACTCTTGCCGTGCCAATTGAAGTTGTATCGCTCAGGCCGGTCATCAATATAGTCACCCAGAGTTTCCCGTAGCGCATCGAAGTCGATCTTGCCTTCGGCTACGATTTCCGGGAACAGGTCCTTCAGCTTCTCGATGTTCTCTGCCACGACGTTGGCGCTGGCCCCATCTGTCTTCGGATCGAGCCGCTCGATTCCTGCCGCCGCGTCTTTCTTCGCTTTCTCAGTTGCCATTAATGTCGCCTTCCAATCGTTTAAGAGTATCCATCATCCTCTCGAACTCGGGCGTCTCCCCGAAAATCATGACGTTCATGTCCCGGTAATCGCTGCGGAGCGCCTGAAGGCGGTTTTCGTCGGGCACCAAACGGAAGGTTCCGGGCTTGGCATCTTCATAACGGGCCCATCCGCAGGGATAGAACCGCTGCTTGAACTCCACAACCTGGCGCAGCAATTCCAGATCTTTAAGCGCGCGCTCACGCGTGTGGCTTGTCGCCAGCCTATAGGTGTCGTAGTAGTGTCGCGAATAGCGCTCCGGCGTCACACCGTCGCGGTGCGCTTCCTGATGAAGAATCGTTGCTTTCTCCCAGAATGTCCGCTCGGCCGATATGGCAACGACGGAGCAGTCCGGTCGATCGAAGATCTTTGGAAATATGTCGGCCGCGTATGGACGGATGTTATGCCGGCCCGAGGGAACCCAGGCGGCGAGAGGCCCAATCTCCAAACGTACTTCCGGGCGCAAATAGCGCTGTGAAAAAGCAGCGGGATACTTGACGTTCAGCGCCTGCGGGTCGTCGGTATCCACGGCGACTTCGACGTCGCCGCAGAGTGCGAAGATTTTCTGAAGCTGCGTGATCAGCGGCCCGGCAATGTAGTCTGCGGCTTTTCGGTTGATAGTCTTGTTGAAGCGATCCTGTTTCCCCTTCGACTCAAAGTCCTGATAGGGATCTTCCTGGCCTTCTGCGGACGGACCGTAGCCAAGAAGCTGCCAGTCGAGCACGAGATCGATGTCTTCAGAAAAACGGTCAATCACTCCGAACACTTTTGAAAGAGACGTGCCGCCCTTGAAGACGAGCTTGTCTGCGAGTTGAGGATCTTCAAAAAGTTGCTTCAGTACCCAGCAAACCCAGAAGTCCTTCTCCATGATTCCTGGGGTCATGCCGCGCGCGTGTGCGGATTCCTCGAAGAGTTCCCGGCGCTGGTCGGCGGGCAGGTTTGCCACCTTATTCATCAGAATCCTCACGGCAAATTTCCCGAATCGCCGAATACACCCATCCGGTGGCCGTGCTGGAGTCCTTGAGAACTTGGGACCGGCGGCTGGGCTCCAACCAGTTCCGGATCTTTTTGATCACCTGCGGAGTGATGCGCTCTGCCCCCAGCGCCTTCAGCGCATGAACAATAAGTGAACTCTGACTTAACTTGAACCCGGTTTCCTTCAAAGCCGTGTGCTCAAACTCCAATGTCGTTTTACCGATCGTGTAGCGCCGGTTCGGCCCGTCGGAGAGATACACGAGCTTGGCGGGGACTTGAGTGGAGAGCCCCAGGGTGTTCAGCGCTGCAATTCCGCTGGGTTGGATACTCCAGCCGAACTTGCGGGCCAGGGCCTGGGCGACCTGGTCGAGATCGGGACTCACCTGCCGGTCAAGGAGTTCGCTGGACCGAGGGTAGTCGTAGATGCCACGGATGACCCTCCGGATTGCCCCCTTGTGGAGTAATCGGTGAAGGGCAAGATCGATGGACTCTCGACTTCCCAAGCGTGAAAAATCGTGTTGGGAGAACGCCCAACCTCTGCCGCGTCCCCTTATGCGGTTATATGCCTTATTTTCTGTGCCTTGAGTCAAATTTATAGCCCTTAGTTTGTAAGGAAAAATACTACTTTTTTCTTACAGACTCAAGCCTTTAGCTATAGCCCAGAGGACAAATCCCTGAGGTCTCGCTCCAGACCTTTGATCCTGGTATTCAACTCGACCTGCCGGTTGAATTGGGTTTCGGCGCGAATCGCTACCTTTCCGTTGGCGATCTGGGTCTCCAGCGCGCGGCAGGCGGCCAGCCGGCGCAGACGTTCATCGCGTTTTTCGGCCGCGGCATCCAGGCGATATCGTCCCGTCAGGCGGGCGCATTCCAGGGCAACCCACCGGTGTGCGAGCGTTTTCCAAACGTCCGCGGTGTTCTTTGAGGTAATTGACCAAATCCATCCTGAAGTCATTCAGCGTGAGATCCGTGATCGAGATGCCGCTGGAGAGATCTTCCAGGTCGACAACTTCATTTTGAAGTTGTTCCAGCTGTCGGCGTCGATACTCGAGATCATTCATCTTGCCGGCGTCGGCGAATTCAATGATGTTCTCCTCCCCAGTCGCGGAAATGTCGAGGAGAACCATCCGGCCGGAAACCCGGGCCTCCAGGTTGATGTACTCGTCCAATTCGATATTGGGCCAGAAGTTTACGAGCTGGATGATCCGATTCCTCGAACCTAAACGATCGATCCGGCCGAACCTCTGGATGATCCGGACCGGATTCCAGTGGATGTCGTAGTTGATGACGCAGTCGCAGTCTTGTAGGTTCTGACCCTCGGAAATGCAATCCGTGGCGATCAGGAGGTCGATCTGCTCACTGAGCGATTCGTCGATCTTGGACCGCTCTTTCGACACGGGCGAAAAGGAAGTGATGATGGACGCAATATCCTTCCGGATTCCAGGCATCGTCGTTTTGTTGCCGCCAGTTCGCCCCGTGACCAGGGCCGAATGAATCCCGAATTCGACCAGCGCCCACTCGGCGATGTTTTCGTAGAGATACTCTGCGGTGTCCGCGAAGGCCGTAAAGGTCAGGACCTTTCGGTTCCCAGGATTGATGGGGTTGGCGCACTTCCTGGCGATCTCGTCCCGCAGGCGATGGAGCTTTTCGTCTCGTGATGTGTCGATCTCCCGCGCCGACCTTAAGAGTTTCACAAGGAGCTCTTCGTCTTCCCCGAGTTCCTGGCGCCACCGCACGCGGTCTACGTCTTGTAAGAGAACTTTGATCTTGTTGCCTACCAAATACGGGGCAAATGAGTCGTCTTCCAGTTCGATGTCTTCAATGCTGAGTTCTTCGAGCGCCGACTCTTCGTGGGATTCCATCCGGTCCAGAATGCTCCGGATATCTCGGTGCAATCGTTCAAGGGTTAATGCAAAAGAATGGATCGAACTCTCCATCCGCTTGAAGAGGTTGACCCGCATGAGGTGGATCAAGCTTTCCTCGCGGTCGATCTGCTTGAACACCGACCCGCCGGCGACTTCCATATCGTATCGGCGCCCGTACTCTTCGAGCTTCGCCGGCAAGACGTATTTCAATGGCGCATAAGAACTCAGGTTGAGACGGCGGATGTCCTTATTAACCTCCCGAAGCTCGGGGAACTGGTTGGCGGTGTCGATGCCCGATTTGATGTTCGTTGGCTTGGTCCGTTCCGGAAACGGCCCGACTTCCGCCAGATCGTAGTACCTCTGAATATGCTTTCGCGATCGGGCGATGGTCAGCAAGTCCAGGAGTTTGAAGTAGTCAAAGTTCAATGCCTCGAGAAGGCCAGTAGTCGTTCGCTCCGAGGCGTCCAGACGCAACCATTGATTGAAACGCGTCTGCGCCTTGCGCAGGGTTTCTTCAAGGCTGGCGATTCCGAATGCATATAGAGCATCATCCCGGCCTTCTGTAATGAAGGCGACCTGATTCTTGAGGTCGTTCATGCGGCTGTTGACCGGAGTAGCAGACAGCATGAGGACCTTTGTCTTTACGCCGGAGCGGACGATGTCCCGCATTAGCCGTGAATACCGAGTCAGGCCGTCCTTGCGAGGCGCGTTGTTGCGGAAGTTATGGGACTCGTCGATGACGACGAGGTCGTAATTGCCCCAGTTCAGAGTTTCGAGATTGATTTCACCGGACTGTCCGCGTTCGCGCGTCAGGTCGGTGTGGTTCAGGACGTCGAAGTTGAATCGGTCCTCGGCGAAGAGGTTCCGCCGGTCGTTGATCGTGTAGATCGACCAGTTTTCCCGGAGTTTCTTGGGGCAGAGCACCAGAACTCTGTCGTTGCGAAGCTCGTAGTACTTGACGATGGCCAGGGCTTCGAACGTCTTGCCCAGGCCAACGCTGTCCGCGATGATGCAGCCGTTGTATTTCTCGATCTTGTCGATGGCGCCGAGAACACCGTCCCGCTGGAATCGATAGAGTTTGCGCCAGATGAGCGTGTCTTTAATCCCCGTGCGGGTTTTGATGATCTTTTCTTCCTCGATCTCCCCGAGCGAATCCCTGAAGATGTTGTAAAGCACCAGGAAATAGATCAATTCGGGGGATTTGTCGGCAAAGATCTCCCGGAGTTGGGCGAGGACCTCCGCTTTGACGTCGCGAACGGCCCCCTCGCTGCGCCAGATGCTGTCGAACCACTCAAGGAGACCGGCGGTTTCGGAAGAACTTTCGTAACAGGCGTTCATGTCGAAACCTTCGGGAGGCGTAACGCCAAGGCCGGATGTCGTAAACGGTGAACTGCCGTGAATCGCGACGTCACTGCCGTCGATGTTGGCTATATGGAAGAGGTTCTGTGGAATAGCCGAACCGGCCGCACGGACCTCCGCATGGCGTTCAAGCCACTGCGTGCAGTCCCTGGCCAGGGAAGCGAGATCAAGCCTATTCCGAAACGGTCGGTCCGCTGACGCGCCCGTCAGGCCATCCACGCGGAAAGCTTCGCCAGGAAGTATTTCCTTGCGGAGTCTCGGAAAAAGGAATCGAGAGTGGTCGATCTTCAATAGGTGTTGCCGGATTGCGGCGTATGCATAGATCGAAAATGCGTTCGTTAGGACCGCGAGCCGGGCCTCCTTGCCAAGACCCTTGGCGAGAACCTCTCCAATCCGGCCACTTCCTGTGTTGTCTAACAGCATCAATACGCTTAGAACGGTACACCGTCAAAATAGCGGCGAAGCGGACCTTGTTCAACGAAATAGCGCGGAACTGGGCGTCTAGCGCCTCCGCCTTCAACTCCGAATCCGGCGGGCCAGAAAGATTCCCCAGAAGACCATTCCGGCAATCCATAACAACGCAGCGCCCGCAAGATGGCCGTAATAGGATTGCGAAGCCAGGGGTGCTCCGAGGCGGGCAAGCAACGCGATCAAGCCTGTGGTCAGGCCGATCCGAAGCGGCCACGACTTGCGTTCTTCCGCCAAAGGATGCCCACCGTGGGACAAAACCACGCGCGTTCCGATCGCCAATATCATCAGCGTAAACGCGCCCATGAACATGATGTGCAGGAGGTCAATGCGATACACGGGCGCCACGCACACGGCCCACAAGGCAACAATCAGGAACCAGTGCGCGACCCAGACACACCACGCCAGCGTCGTGCGGGCAACGGGCAAGCGCCAGGGTCGCAACGTCACACACACGACAGCTGTGGCAACGGCGGCCCGCAGCCAGGCTAGCCCCGGGAACGCAAATCCATATTCGAACAATACCGACGCGAGGATGACAACTCCCGCCAGCGCATACAATTGCGCTTTCTTACCCACCATCAGCGGCGGACGAGTTTGCCCAGACAAGCGGCCAATAGCCTGAAAGTTTGGAAGTTCCGCAAAACCCAACAGCCGGGGCCCGAGAAATCCTCCGACACCCAGGACCAGCAGAAGAACCATTCCCTCCGTTAGCATGCGCCTGCCTACAAGGTCCCACGAGGGATCGATCCATTCCTCCGCTACAGCCGCATTGACTAATGCTCCGATCGTTCCGGCGAGCATGCCGACACCAACCAGCGAAAATGTGTCCGGTGGAGGAGCTTTCCTTTGCAGGAACCGACGCGCCGTCACTGTAATGAAGATGGCGTGCGCGGCGAGGAATAGCAGATGGCCGGTTAAATAGAAATACGCTTCGAACGCGATCGCCGCGGCCAGCAAAAGTCCCGCAACACAATACTGAACCGGGCGCGTTGGAGCGGCCGTCGCGGTAAAGCGAGGTACCGCAGTCCAGAGAAATCCGACGATGAACGCGTACAAAAAACAATCGGCCTGGACAAACATGTGCGCGCGGCCCGAGTAGCCCGATGTCGCTCCAAAATAGTAGAGCGGCCAAATGGATATCCCGGCGATTCCCAAAAGAATCCCGAGCGGGAAGAAAACTCGGTAGGGGTCTGTTGGAGCGCCGTGGGGACCTACTGTTGCACCGCTCGTATCGGCCTCCACGTGGCTTTGTACGCGACCAGCGACGCAATAACCAGGGGAACTACTCCAAGGCCGATAAACACGATATCCGCTGGCATACGCAGCCATTCCACGAGGCGCACCGTGGGTTGCTGCAGGAACAGGGGGCCGCGCGCATGCCAGTATCCATTGTGAAGGACATCGAGAAGTTGTAGGACGCCTCCAGGAAACAGATTCAACGTCACCATGAGAAACAACCCGAGGTTCAAGCCCCAGAACGAAACCCGGACATATTTCTCGATCGATGCCCACACCTGGTCGGAAGACAACTGGCGCAATGCGAACACCACCAGCGCAACTCCGAGCATTCCGAACACTCCCATCATCGAGGCGTGACCGTGATTCGGCGTGAGTATCGTTCCAACTTCGAAATAGCTGACTACCGGCAGATTGATCAGGAATCCGAAAACGCCTGCGCCCAGAAAATTCCAGAAACCCACGGCCATCAGAAAGTAGAACGTCCATCGATGTGGAACGGAAACGGGCTGATTACAGATATCGCAATGGCCGGAACTCAATTTCACGAAATCCCACGCATCAAGGGTCAGGAGCGTCAGCGGCACTACTTCCATGGCGGAAAACATCGCAGCCAAACCCATGGTGATCTCCGACTGGCCGGTCCAGTACCAATGATGCCCCGTACCGACGATGCCACTACCCAGATACAGGATCGCGTCGAGGTAAACGACGCGTGCCGCCGTCTGCTGTGAAATGACATCGAGATAGTAAAAGATGATGGCTACCATCACGGTGACAAACAGTTCGAAGAACCCTTCCACCCAGAGATGAATGATCCAGAACCTCCAGGTATCCACAATCGAAAAATTTGTCGTACTGGAAAAAAAGAATGCCGGCAGGTAGAAGAGCGGAATCGCAACGGCCGCATACATGAAAAGCGAGGCGACATCGCGGTGTTTGGGATCGTTTCGCCGGGGCGCCACTCCGCGAAAGAGCAGAAAGATCCAGAAGACGAGCCCAATGGCCAGCAATGCCTGCCACACGCGGCCCAAATCCAGGTATTCCCAACCCTGATGACCGAACAACGACCACATGTTGCCCAGCATCTGGTTGATCCCAAGCATTTCTCCCGCCATGCTTCCCACAACTACAAGGACCAGCGCCCAGAACAAGAGATGCACACCTGTCGTCTGGCGACGGATCTCCTTGCCGCCGATGACCGGAGCAAGGAGTAAGCCGCCAGCAACATAGGCGGTCGCGATCCAGAAGATAGCGAGTTGAAGGTGCCAGGTCCGGACAAGGTTGCTCGGCAGCAGTTTTGACAGATCTAAACCGTAAAAGCTTCGGCTGTCCGCCCGGTAGTGTGCGGTCATTCCTCCGAGCAGGACTTGCGCCAGAAAAAGCAGGACGACGATGACGAAATACTTTGCCGTGGCCCGCTGACTCTCCGTGGCGACGCCTGGAAGCATTGCCGGATGCGCGTGTTCTTTGCCGCCTTTCCATCCCAGATAACTGAACTTTCCAAAAGCAAACAGGACAATTCCCACACCTCCGAGGAGTGTCACCAGACTTAACGCGCTCCAGAGTACGGCATTCCCTGTAGGCGAGTTCCCCACCATGGGTTCATAGGGAAAGTTGTTGGTATAGGAGTGCGTCGTGCCCGGCCGCTGCGACGAGGAGGCCCATGCGGTCCAGGCAAAAAATGCCGTGAGCTGTCGCAGTTCCTGCGAATCTTGTATGAATCGGGCCGGAAGTCCGGCACTCGTGGTGGGTTGTTGAAAGTATTCCGCCCATTGTCCGGCCTGAGTCTTGAATGAAGCAACCTCTGACGGATCGAGTCCCAGAATGCCGGTTTGCGCATCATAGCGGTTGGCGCGAAGCGTTTCACGGACTTGCGCTTCAACGGCGCCCCGCTGGCTCGCGTCGAGACTTTCGTATGCCTTTTGGTATCGCTCCATGGCAATTTCTTCCGCGGCCTCCATAGAAAGACGATGGAGGTATTCCGCAGAAAAATCCGGCCCCAGATACGCGCCATGGCCCCAGATCGATCCATTTTCCATGAGGCCGTATTTCAGGAAGACTTGTTGACCGGCGAGAATGTCGTCCCCTGTGAATACCGTTTCGCCCGACGGATCGACGGCCCTGGAGGGAATCGGAGGGGCATCGCTGTACGTTGCCACTGAACGCCAGATCAAAATCGTGAAACCAAACACCATGACCAGAACAACGGCGTTGCGCCACCACGGAGAAAGTCGATCAAGTGTTTTGATCTTCTCGGACATTGCTCAGGGAGTCTACTGAACATGGGCGAAGCCGATTGTGCAGTATTGAACATCCAGCTCCTTCGCCAAGACCTGCACGGCTGCTCGCCTGGCAGTACAGCCTGCCATCGCCTGCCGCTCCGGCAGGAAGTTTCGACGGTGCTGCCGGAGAGCCTGGACGTCTACAGTTCGCCGCTGTATTCGGTAAACGTCCCTTAATTCGCGAAGTTCAGTGAACCGGTGTTAAAATGCCCCGCACTTTCACCAAAAGGCGGCAAACGGCATGCGTTCACGTCGAATTCCTACGGTAGTTCTGGCAGCGGTTTTGACGATCACTCCGTTGCTGATCGCACAGACACCACCTCCTCCCGAAATCACGCTTCCCCCGGGCGACGCGGCTCGTGGAAAAGCGATCTTCGAGAGCAGTAAAAGCAATTGTCTGAGTTGCCATAGAGTTAATGGAAACGGATCACGATTTGGTCCGGACCTGAGCGCGATTGGCGCGCCTCCTCGAGGTGGTGGTGGCGGACGCGGAGGCGGAGCCGGCGCTGCGGCCCCAGCGGGTGCCCGCGGAGCTGCCGCTCCAGCCCCGGCTCGCGGCACGGGGTTTGGCGGCGACGAAGTCGCCAATGCGGCGATCGGCCGCGGTGCGCCGGTGCCGCCAGTTCCTGCCGCAGGTGCCACCGACACGATGCTCCGGCAACTCGCGCAGTCCATCCAGGATCCCAATGCCCTGGTTTCCGCGCAGAACCGCTACGTTCTTCTGAAGATGAAAGACGGGAAAACCATTTCAGGCAAACTACTCAGCGTGGATACCTTTGCCTATCAGATTTTCGACTCCACCGAGAAGCTCGCAAACATTGCGAAAGATAACGTGAAAGAGATGACCATGACTTCACCGATGCCGTCGTATCGGGACAAACTCACGACTCAGGAACTGGCCGACGTGATCAGCTACCTGATGTCTCTAAAAGGCCAGTAAAAGGAGACGGGGATGAAACGAAGATTGCTGACGGTGCGTGTTGCATTGGTGCTCCTGGTTTTCGCCGCGATTTCACTTCAGGCGCAGGTGACATTCGACCGGCTTCTCCATACCGACAAGGAGCCGCAGAACTGGCTGACCTATTCCGGAAACGTGTTGGGCCAGCGCTACAGCCTGCTGAACCAGATCAATACGGGCAATGTGAAGAATCTTGAACTGCAGTGGATATGGCAGGCGCCATCGCTCGAAAAGTACGAGACGACGTCGATCGTCAACGAAGGTATTCTCTATACGATCCAGGCCCCCACCAGCACCAACAACGCGGATGGGAACACGAAGATCGTGGCGCTCGACGCGGCCACTGGACGCCAGTTTTGGCAATTCCAATACGCTATCCCGCAAACCGCGCGCGCCTGCTGCGGCCGCGTAAACCGTGGCGTGGCGATTCTCGGCGAGACGTTGTTCATGGGAACGCTCAATTCTCACTTGCTCGCGATCGACGCCAAAAATGGCGCTCTCATTTGGGACACTAAGGTATGGGATCCGGCCGGGCCTGCCGCCGCAACCACGCCGAATCAAACCTATCCCATCACCGTTGCGCCTCTGATCGTAAAGGACAAAGTCATCATCGGTACCGCCGGCGGCGACGGCCCGATTCGCGGTTTCATCGCGGCCTACGACGCAAAGTCGGGTAAAGAGGTTTGGCGCTTCTACAACATTCCGGGTCCAGGTGAGCCGGGCCATGAAACCTGGTCAGGCGACTCGTGGAAGGTCGGTGGTGGAGGGATCTGGAGCACCGGCGCTTACGATGCCGAGACGAACACGACGTTCTGGGGCGTCGGCAATCCTCAACCCGATACGAATGGCACCGGGCGTCTGGGCGACAACCTGTACACCGATTCCGTGGTCGCGCTCGATCCCGACACCGGAAAGCTGAAGTGGTACTACCAGTTCACGCCCCACGATGAGATGGACTATGACTCCACACAAGTCCCGGTACTCGCCGACATAGAAATCAAAGGCAAGATGCGCAAAGTCATGATGTGGGCGAATCGCAACGGCCTGATGTATGTGCTCGATCGAACGAATGGCGAGTTCATCCAAGGAAAGCCCTTCATGAAGGTAAACTGAATAGATGGCTTCGATGCAAAGGGACGCCCGCAACGTGTGCCCGACAAGGTTCCGGTTGTGAGCAGCGGAGACAACACCCCGGTCATGCCGACGGTGCTGGGAGGAACGAACTGGTATCCGCCCTCGTACAGTCCGAAGACAGGACTGTTCTATGTCTCTGCCTGGGAGAATTCCAAGTCCGG